>Ga0208787_1000025_pt1 | contig 71002 bp, 73 predicted proteins | sample Wag4_2014_7_11_FD_187362 | JGI IMG/M metagenome (GOLD analysis project Ga0208787, IMG submission 187362) | Fresh water microbial communities from Ohio, USA - Utica-2 Time Series HT 2014_7_11 (SPAdes) (version 2) | ecosystem: Environmental > Aquatic > Freshwater > Water tank | place: USA: Ohio...
CCCAGGCCCCCGGTGGCCCCGCAGCGGCTGCCAGAGGGGAGGGCATCGACCACTGGCACGACCTGCGCCCCCAGCGCCCCGAGGACAGCCAGAGCCGCCTGGCCTGGAAGGCCCTGGCCCAGGGCCGCGGCCGCCTCACCAAGCTATTCCAGGCGGAGGGCCACCAGCCCCCCTGGCTCACCCTGGCCCCCCAGGTGCCCCATGAGCAGGCCCTGGAACACCTCAGTGCGGCGGTCTGGCAGCGCAGCCAGGCCGGTGAACGCTTCGGACTGCTCCTGCCCGATCAGCCCATCCCCCCCGGCCAGGGCAAGGAGCACCGGGAGCGCTGCCTGCGGGCCCTGGCCCTGAGCCGCTGATGACCAGCGCCCCCCTGCCCCCGAAGCGGCTGCAGTGGCTCACCCTGGCGGTGCTCGGACTGGGCTGCCTGGGCCTCGACCCGGGCTGGCTGCTGGGCGCCTTCACCCTGGCCCTGGGGCTGATGGCGGCCCTCAAGCTGCGGGAGGCCCGGGACCGGGCCGGCCGCCGGCTCGTGGCCCTGCTGCAGCTGGTGATCTGCGGGCTGCTGGCGGCCCAGCAGGCCGACCTGCTGCCCAGCCTGCTGCAGCTGCTGGCGGCCCTGCTCAGCCTGGCGGGGCTGCTGCAGCTGGAGACCAACCTCGCCCTGGCCTGGCCCCAGCTGTTGCGGCGCAGCCTGCGGCTGCTGGCCGCGGCGCTGCCCGTGGCCCTGGTGCTGTTCCTGCTGCTGCCCCGCATCGGCCCCTTCGGTACGGCCGCCGGCGGCCCCGGCGCCAGGGCCGGCACGGGCCTGAGCGACAGCCTCGACCCCGGCTCGATCGCCACCCTGGTGGACAACACCAGTCCGGCCGCCCGGGTGGCCTTCAGCGACGACCGGCCGCCGCCGCCGGCCCAGCGCTACTGGCGGGTGCTGGTGCATCCCAACTTCGACGGCCAGCGCTGGCAGCGGGAGGCGGATGCGGAGAGCGGCCGGGTGGAGCCGGCTCGCCCACTCCCCCCAGCCGCAGCGGCGGCCGGGAGGGATCAGGTGTGGCTGGTGGAGCCGAGCCGGTTCACGGCCGTGCCCTGGAGCGGTGGCGGCCAGCCCCAGGATGGCAAGCTGCGCCCCCAGGCCAACGGCGAGCTGCGGCTGCTGCGGCCCGCCCTGGAGCGGCGCAGCTACCGGCTGCTCGAGACCGGCGCCCCCCCGGCCTGGCAGCGCCAGCCGCCGCGGCTGAGCGAGCTGGTGCTGCCGGCCAACCGCAATCCCCGGCTGCTGGCCCTGGGCCGCCAGTGGGCCGCCCTGGCCGACCCGGCGGCCCGGGTGCAGGCCGCCCGAGCCTGGTTCCTGGAGCAGGGGTTCCGCTACGACCGCCAGCCGGGGGTGCTGGCGGGGCCCGATGGTCTGGACCGCTTCCTGTTCGAGCGACGGGTGGGCTTCTGCGGCCACTACGCCAGTGCCTTCAGCGCCCTGATGCGCGCCGCCGGGGTGCCCAGCCGCGTGGTGAGCGGCTATCTGGGCGGCACCTGGGTGGAGCCGCTGGGCGGGGCCAGCTATCTGGAACTGCGGCAGAGCAACGCCCATGCCTGGAGCGAGGTGTGGCTGCCCGGGCAGGGCTGGCTGGCACTGGACCCCAGCAGCTGGGTGGGGGGCGGCAGCGCGGCGGATGGCGCGGGTCCGGGTGATCAGCGCCGCGCCGGCCCGGGCCCCTGGAGCTGGCTGCAACGGCAGTGGTGGGGGCTGGACATGGCCTGGAGCCGCTGGTGGCTGGGCTTCGACCAGGCACGCCAGGAGGAGCTGCTCAACAGGCTGCTGGGCAGGCAGCGCTGGGCCCTGGGCTGGCTGGTCCTGGCCGGGATCGCCGCCGGCCTGGCGTCTGGGCAGGTGCTGCTGCGCCGGGGACAGCGGCCCGGCGATCCCCACGAGCGCGACCTGCGCGGGCTGCTGCGGCTGCTGGCCCAGCTGGGGCTGGAGGCCGAACCGGGGGAGACCCTGGAGCAGCTGGCGAACCGGGCCAGTGCACAGCATCCGCTGCTGGCCCCACCGCTCAGCGAGCTGGTGGCCTGCCATCGCCAGCGGCGGTACGCCTTGGCTGGGCGGCAGGGCCGGCAGCGCTGGCGGCAGGGCCTGCGCGAGCTGAAACGCCGCCGCCGGGACGCTATAAGGCAGGCAAAGGGATCCAGGCCATGACAGCGCACTGCCGGACCCCGTCTCCGCCAGAGGCCCCTTCTCTTGGCCGCCTGCGGCTGCGGCTGACCGGCATGGCAGCCCTGGCCCCGCTCACACTCGCCGGCGCGCCGGCCGCCCTGGCCAGCACGGAGCTGGTGCAGCTGATGGAGCAGCGACGCTGCCCCAACTGCGAGCTGGCGGGCGCCGACCTGGTGCATGCCCAGCTGGCCGATGTGGATCTGCGCGGCGCGCGGCTGCAGCGCGCCAACCTCAGCCAGGCCCGGCTGGATGGCGCCCGGCTCAACGGCGCCGACCTCAGCTTCACCAGCCTGCTCGGGGCTTCCCTGCGCGGTGCCGACCTGCGCGGTGCCCGGCTGGAGGGCACCGATCTGCGCCAGGCCGACCTGGGCGGGGCGCTGCTGGACGGCGGCGCCCTCAGCCGAGCCCACTGGCAGGGAGCCCGTGGTCTGGACCCCAACCTGCTCAGTTTCGGGGAGCTGCACAACGCCGGCGTGGAAGCGGCCCGTCAGGGGCGGATGCCCGAGGCCGAGCAGTGGTTCAGCGAGGCGATCCGGCGCGAGCCGGCCGCGGCGGTGAGCTGGCTGGCCCGGGCCATCACCCGCAGCGAGCTGGGCCAGCGCCAGCTGGCGGCCAGCGACTTCGACTACGCGGCCTCGCTGTATGCGGCCCGCGGCGAGGAGGCCGAGGCCCGCCAGTTGCGCGAAGCAGCCAAGCAGGTGGCCGCCCCCGAAGCCAAACGGGACGGTGGCGGCAATGGCATGGGCTCGGCCGCCTTGGGCGGGGCCCTGGGCGTGCTCCAGTTCCTGGCGCCGCTGGCCGCCAAGGCCTTCCTGCCCCTGCCCTTCTGAGCCGAGTGCCCTGACGCCGTCGATGACCTCCCCAAGGCCGCCGGCCCAGCAGCTGCTGCTGGCGGGCGGCGGCCACACCCACGCCCTGCTGCTGCTGCGCTGGCTGATGCGCGGCCAGCGGCCACCCGGCGCGATCACCCTGGTGAACCGGGCCAGCACGGCCCTCTACTCCGGCATGCTTCCCGGCCTTGTGGCGGGCGTGTACACCCTGGAGGAGTGCAGCATCGACCTGCGCCGGCTGTGCGCCGCCGTGGATGTGACCCTGGTGATCGCCGAGATCAGCGGGCTCGAGCTGGCGGGCCGCCAGCTTCTGCTCGCCGACCGCCCACCCCTCGTCTGGGACTGGCTCAGCCTTGATCTGGGCGCCACCACCAGCAACCTGGACGGCTGCCGGATCGGCGTGAAACCGCTGGAGCCCTTCCTGCACTGGCTCCTGCAGCACCCGGCGGGTGGCCAGCCGCTGCGCATCCGCGGCGGCGGCGCGGCGGCGGTGGAGCTGGCCCTGGCCCTGCGCGGCCGCCAGCCCGACCAGGCCCTGGAGCTGCTGCTGCGGGGCGACCAGCTGCACCTGCAGCCCACCGCCGCCCGGCCCCTGGGCGAGCGCCTGCTGCGCCAGGCCGGCGTGGCGGTGCGGCGGCGCGTGGCGGCTGATCGGCCGGCCGAGCTGGCCTGCACGGGCAGCCGGGCGCCGGCCTGGCTGGCGGAGGCCGGCCTCCCCTGCGATGGCGACGGCCGAATACGCACCACGGCCTGCCTGCAGGTGGAGGGGCAGCCGCGCATCTTCGCCGTGGGCGATTGCGGAGTGCTGGGCGCCGCGCCGCGGCCGCCCTCGGGGGTGTGGGCGGTGCGTGCGGCCCCCACCCTGGCGGCCAACCTGGCCCGCTGCCTGGCGGCCGGAGAGCCCCCCCGGCGGCTGCGGGCATGGCGTCCCCAGCGCCGGGCCCTGCAGTTGCTGGCCGACCTCAGCCGCGGCGAAGCACCGGCGGCGATCGCCCTGTGGGGGCCCCTGGCCCTGGGGCCGAGCCCGCTGCTGTGGCGCTGGAAACAGCACATCGACCGCCGCTTCATGGCCCGCTTCCAGCAGGCCGGGGCCATGGACGGCAGGCAGACCCTGGGCACGGGTGAACCGATGGCCTGCCGGGGCTGCGCGGCCAAGCTGGCCCCAGGCACCCTGGAGGCGGGCCTGCGCCAGGCGGGGCTGGGGGGGAAGGCCGAGGACGCCGCCGTACTGGGCCAGCTCGAGGGCGGCGAGCTGCTGCTGCAGGCGTGGACGGCTTTCCTGCCCTGGTGGATGACCCCTGGCTGAACGCCCGGCTCACCACCCTGCACGCCTGCAGCGACCTCTGGGCCAGTGGCGCCCGGATGGTCAGCGCCCAGGCCGTGGTCACCCTGCCGGAAGCGGCGGCGGCGATCCAGCAGCAGGCCCTGGCCCACACCCTGGCCGGCATCCGCTCGGTGCTCGACCCCCTGGGGGCTGAGCTGGTGGGGGGCCACACCCTGGAGGCCCGCGACGGCGCCGGCCTGGCCCTCAGCCTGAGCGTGAACGGCAGCGTGGCGCCGGCTCGCCACTGGCCGAAGGGCCCCCTGCGGGCCGGACAGGCCCTGATCCTCACCCGGCCGCTCGGCACTGGCGTGCTGTTCGCCGCTGCCATGGCCGGAGACGCCAGGGCAGCGTGGATTGACGCCGCCCTGGAGCAGATGCAGCAGAGCCAGGCGCCCCTGGTCCCCCTGCTGCAGGAGCTGGGCTGCAGCGCCTGCACCGACATCACCGGCTTCGGCCTGCTGGGCCACCTCGGCGAGATGCTGGCCGCCAGCCCCGCCCAGCTCACGGTGCGACTCGATGGCGGCGCCGTGGCGGCCCTGCCGGGGGCGCTGGACCTGCTGGAGCGGGGCCGGGCCAGCAGCCTGGCCCCAGCCAACGCCCGGGCCCTCGCCCTGCTGGCGGGTCCGGTGGTGCTCCAAGGCCCCGCCAGCGCCGCCCTGCATGGTCTGCTGATCGACCCCCAGACCTGCGGCCCCCTGCTGGCGGCGATCCCCGCCACGGCGGCAGAGACCGCGCTGGAACAGCTGGCCCAGCACGGCTTCAGGGAGGCCAGGCTGCTCGGTGAGGTAACGGCCCCGGGGCAGACATCAGAGGCCTCGGGGCAGACCTGAGAGGATGGCGCCCACCCTGCAGGCTTCCTTGTCCGCCCTCACCCGCTGCCTGGAGGAAGAGGCGGCCGCAATCGCCGCCGCCGCCCAGCGGCTGGATGCCGGCCAGGTGGAACTGGCCCTGCGCCAGCTGGAGGCCTGCCGGCAGCGGCGGGCCAAGCTGGTGATCACCGGGGTGGGGAAGAGCGGCATCGTGGCCCGCAAGATCGCCGCCACCTTTTCCTCGATCGGGCTGACGGCGGTGTTCCTCAACCCCGTGGATGCCCTGCATGGAGATCTGGGGATTGTCCATGCCGACGATGTGGCCCTGCTGCTCTCCAACAGCGGCGAAACCGAGGAGCTGCTGGCAATCCTTCCCCACCTGAAGCGGCGGGGAACGGCGCGGATTGCCCTGGTGGGGCGGATCGACTCGAGCCTGGCCCGGGGCTGCGACGTGGTGCTCGACGGCTCGGTGGACCGGGAGGTCTGCCCGCTGAACCTGGCGCCGACGGCCAGCACGGCGGTGGCGATGGCAATCGGCGATGCCCTGGCGGCAGTGTGGATGGAGCGGGCCGGCATCTCGCCGGAGGATTTCGCCATCAACCACCCGGCGGGCTCCCTGGGCCGCCAGCTCACGCTCACCGTGGCGGATGTGATGGTGCCGGCCAGCGAGGTCACCCCCCTGGCGCCTGATGCCCCGCTGCCGGCGGTGATCGCGCACCTCACCCTGGGCAGCAGCAGCCGCGGCAGCCTGGGCGCCAGCTGGGTGCATGCCCCGGGCGAGCCCACCCGACTGGCGGGTCTGATCACCGATGGCGACCTGCGCCGCACCCTGCAACGGCACGATCCTGGGGCCTGGGGCCAGGTGACCGCCGGCCAGATGGCTACGGCTGATCCGATCACCGTCACCGCCGATGAGCTGGCGGCGACGGCCCTGGAGCTGATGGAGCGCAACCCCCGCAAGGCGATCTCGGTGCTGCCGGTGGTGGAGGCCGACCAGCCCGGCCGGGTGACCGGCCTGCTGCGGCTCCACGACCTGGTCCAGGCTGGCTTCAGCCGCAGCGGCCCCTAGGCGCCATCTCAGCCACAGGGTCCAACTGTCTTTGCCTGTTTTTTCGCGTCTTGCCTGTTTTCCCGTCTCCTGATTCCTTCTTTTCCACTGTCAATCCGATGACCTCCCCCCTGCGCCTGATCGCCGGCCCGTGCGTGATCGAGAACCGCGACCTGGTGCTGCAGGTGGCCGAGCAGGTGAGCGACCTGTGCCGGCGGCTGGGGGTGGAGTACGTGTTCAAGGCCAGCTTCGACAAGGCCAACCGCAGCTCCGGCAAGTCGTTCCGCGGGCCTGGCCCCCAGGAGGGTCTGGCGATCCTGGCGGAGGTGGGCGAGCGCTTCGGGGTGAAGGTGCTCACCGACATCCACGAGAGCCACCAGGCCGCCGCTGCCGCCCAGGCGGTGGACGTGCTGCAGATCCCGGCGTTTCTGTGCCGGCAGACCGACCTGCTGGAGGCGGCCGCCGAGGCCGTGGCCGGCAGCGCCAAGGTGGTGAATGTGAAAAAGGGCCAGTTCCTGGCGCCGTGGGACATGGCCCAGGTGGTGGGCAAGCTGGCCGAATGCGGCCTGGAGGCGAGCAGTGGCCGGCTGTGGCTCACGGAGCGGGGCAGCAGCTTCGGATACAACACGCTGGTGGTGGACTACCGCAGCCTGCCCCAGCTGCAGGCCCTGGGCTGCCCGGTGATCTTCGATGCCACCCATGCGGTGCAGCAACCGGGGGGTCGGGGCAGCAGCTCAGGCGGGCAGCGGGAGTTCGTGGCGCCCCTGGCCCGCGGCGCGGTGGCGGTAGGCGTGGACGGGCTGTTCATGGAGGTGCACCCCGACCCCGAGAACGCCCTGAGCGACGGGCCGAACATGGTGCCGCTGCACCGGCTGGAGGCGCTGCTGGTGCAGCTACTGGCGATCCGGGAGGCCGTGGAAGGCGGCATGGCGATGAGCACGCTGTGAGGGGGGCCTGAGATGGCAAGCCTGAGCGGTCTGCATCTGCGCTCGCACCTGCGAGGCCAGATGCTGCGGCCGCGCCTGCGCGCCATTCGCCTGCTGGTGTGCGACGTTGATGGGGTGCTCACCGACGGCGGCCTCCACTACGACGAGGAGGGCCGGGTGGTGAAGCGCTTCGATGTGCGCGACGGCCTGGCGGTGCGCATGCTGCAGCGCGCCGGCATCGCCGTGGCCCTACTCAGCGGCGGCCGCAGCGGCGCCATCGAGCAGCGGGCCCGCCACCTGGGCATCGAACACTGCCGCACGGGCGTGGGCGACAAGCAGGCCGGCCTGGCCCAGCTGCACGGCGAACTGGGCATGGCCAGGGAGGCCACCGCCTTTCTCGGCGACGACCTCAACGACCTGGCCGTGCGGCCCGTCACCGGCCTGCTGGTGAGCCCGGCCAATGGGGCCCGGGGCCTGCGCCGCCAGGCCGACTGGGTGCTGCGCAGCCGCGGCGGCGATGGGGCCCTGCGGGAGCTCACCGAGGCCCTGCTGGCCAGTCAGGGCCTGCTGCGGGAGCTGCACCACAACGGCTGGCGCGAGGGCAACGGCTGATCCGCTCAGCCGGCCTGGCGTGCGGCCAGCTGGCGCGCCTGCTCCAGCTGCTCCGGGGTATCCACAGAAAAACAGTCCGCCTCCACCGCGAAAGTGGCGATCGGAATCCCGGCCTCGATCAGGCGCAGCTGCTCCAGCTTCTCCAGCTCCTCCAGCGGCGAGGGCGGCAGCCCCCTCCAGCCGGCCAGCACATCGGCCCGGTAGCCGTAGATGCCCACGTGGCCCCAGTGGGTGGTGCGGCTGGGCCACTGCTCCGGGGGCAGGTCGCGCACGTGGGGCAGGGCGCTGCGGGAGAAGGTGATCGCCCGGCCATCGCCGGCCCGCAGCACCTTCACCACGTTGGGGTCGTGAATCTTCTCCGCCAGCAGCGGATATACGGGCGTGATCACCGGCAGCCAGGAGCCCCCCGAATCCGCCGCGCGGGCCACCATCGCCTCCACGATCGCCGGATCCAGCAGGGGCTGGTCGCTCTGCACGTTGATCACCAGCGTGCGCTCTGGCGCCGCACCGCCGGCCGCCACCAGCTGGTCCAACACCGAAGCCAGCCGCTCACTGCCGCTGCTGCAGGCCTCAGCGGTGGCCAGGCCGGCAAAGCCCCAGTCGCGTACAGCCTCCAGCACCTCAGCACTGTCACTGCAGGCCAGCACCGCTGCCACCCCATCGGCCCGGCGACAACGCTCCAGCACATGGCGCAGCATCGGCCGGCCGCCGATGTCGGCCATCACCTTGCCCGGCAACCGCGACGAGGCCAGCCGCGCCGGCACCGCCACCACCACTGCCCGCTTTGCCATCAGCAGCGCTCCTCAGCCAGCCGGATGGAGCGTAGGCGGCGCAATTCGGCCCCCAGTTCAGGCCCGGGCCGCCAGCCGGCCGCCAACAGCTGCTCGGCGCTGCAGGCCGGCCGCAGGGAACGCCAGCGCAGCAGCCAGCGCAGCAGGGGCCGCCGCGGCCCCTCCGCCAGGGCCAGGGCCAGGGCCACCGCCTCAGCCGACAGACCTGGCGCCTCCAGCAGGGCGCACCAGCCGGCGACGCCAGCGGGGCGGGGGTGGGCCCGGGCCAGGCGGCGGCGCAGCTCCAGCAGCTGGGCCAGCAGCCGGTGCTGACGGTGCGGCAGCTGCAGCCGCTCCGCCAGGGCCAGGGGATCGGCCGCACCGGCCACCAGCGCCGCCAGTGGCGGCAGGCCCCAGCGCTGGGCCCACCACAGCCGCCGCCGCCAGTGCCGATCGTCCTGCAGCTGGCCATCCAGCAGCGCCAACCCACCCCAGCGCTGCAAGGCCGCCAGGGCCGCTGGCCAGGGCTCCCGCTCCAGCAGCAGCTCCAGCTCCATGCGCAGGCGGGTGCCCAGGGCTGCCGGCGCCAGGCCCGGCGGATCCCCCGGCCGCCAGCACCAGGGCCAGGCCGCCAGGGTGGCGCGGGCCTGCTCGGCACTGGCCGGCTCCAGCGCAAAGCCCAGCCGGGCCGCATAGCGCGCTCCGCGCACCAGCCGGGTGGGGTCATCGCGCAGGCTGCCGGCATGGAGCAGGCGCAGCTGGCGCCGTTGCAGATCCCCCTGGCCGCCATGGGGATCGAGCAGCTCACCATTGGCCAGATCCAGGGCCATGGCGTTGATGCTGAAGTCGCGGCGGGCCAGGTCGTCGCTGAGGGCACCGAGGCTCACCAGCGGGTTTTCCGCCGGCTGGGGGTAGGTCTCGGCGCGGGCGGAGGCCACATCCAGCAGCACGGGCTGCCCTTCGATCACCAGCTCCAGCTCCACCGTGCCGTAGGCGCCGTGTTCCTGGGCAGCCCGCAGGGCCCCGGGGGCGAGGGCCCGCTCCAGCCGCCCCACGAGATCGCTGGCGCGGCCCTCCACTACCAGGTCCAGATCGGGCACCCCCCGCCAGGGGTCGTTGTGCACCCGATGCAAGAGGAGGTCGCGCACGGCACCGCCCACCAGGGCCAGGCGCTGCTCGCGGGCCACCGCCTGGAGCACGGCCGGCAGGGGGGAGGGAATGCCGGGAACGTCCACGCTTGAACTCAGGACGGATCGCCGAGCGGCTCGATCGGCGCCAGGCGGGGATCGAGGATCTTCGGCCCCATCCCCTCGAACTTCACGGCCAGGGAGATCTTCTCGCCGCTGCCGAACAGGTGGGTCACCCGGCCCTCCCCGAAGGCGGCATGGCGCAGGTGGTCACCCACCGCCCAGTTGCGGCCGGGCTGGGCCGAGCCGCGCCGCCGCACTGCGTTGGCCGCTGCACCAGCCTCGCCGCCACCAGCCACCCGCCGGCTCTCCTCGCGATCCACGCGGGTGAGGCGATCAAGCCGCTGCTCACGCCGGATCGCTGCGCCGCCGCTGCGGGGGATGTCGCCCTGCACCAGCTCCTCGGGCAGCTCGGAGAGAAACACCGAGGGCACGGCCGGCTCGCGCATGCCACCCCAAAGGCGCCGCTCACTGGCATGGGAGAGAAACAGCCGCTCCTTGGCGCGGGTGATCCCCACGTAGCAGAGCCGCCGTTCTTCCTCGAGGGAGGCCGGATCGTCGAGGGAGCGGTAACTGGGGAACAGTCCCTGCTCCATGCCCACCAGAAACACCACCGGAAACTCCAGGCCCTTGCTGGCGTGCAGGGTCATCAGCGTCACCCGGTCCTGCTCGGTGTCCTTGGAATCGGCGTCACTGGCCAGGGCCGCCGAAGCCAGGAAATCTTCGAGCGAACCCTCCTCGTTTTCCTCCTGGTACTGCAGGGCGGCGTTCACCAGCTCGTTGAGGTTGCGGCGCCGGTCTTCCGCCTCATCGGTGCCGGTGGCGATCAGCTCCGCCAGATAGCCGCTCTGCTCCATCACCTTCTGCACCAGCTGCGAGGGGGGCGCATCCTGGGCCGAGCGCTGCAGGTCGTTAACCAGTTCACAGAACTGCAGCAGGCCCTTCGCCGAACGCCCCCCCAGCGAGCGCACCGCCTCAGCGTCGCTCACCACATCCCAGAGGGGAATGCCGAGCTGGCCCGCGGCATCGGTGAGGCGCTCGATCGTGGTCTTGCCGATGCCGCGTTTGGGCACGTTCAGCACCCGCAGCAGGCTCACCGTGTCGGCCGGGTTCACCAGCAGCTTGAGGTAGGCGAGCACGTCCTTGATCTCGCGCCGGTCGTAGAAGCGCAGGCCTCCCACCACGATGTAGGGGATGCCCCAGCGCACCAGCGACTCCTCCATCGCCCGCGACTGGGCATTGGTGCGATACAGCACAGCCATGTCGCCCCAGCGCAGCTCATCGTGGGCGGCGTCGAGCATGCGCATGCGGTGCACCACCGCCTCGGCCTCGGCGATCTCGTCGTCGCAGCGGGTGAGGGTGATCGGCTCCCCTTCACCGCGGGTGGGCCGCAACACCTTGTCGATCCGCTCGCTGTTGTGTGCGATCAGGGCGTTGGCCGCCTCCAGGATCGTGGCGGTGGAGCGGTAGTTCTCCTCCAGCTTCACCATCGTGCGGGTGGCCTCATCGGGAGCACCATCGCCGAAGTCGTCCTGGAAGCCCATCAGGATCGTGAAGTCGGCGGCGCGGAAGCTGTAGATGCTCTGGTCGGCGTCGCCCACCACGAACACCGAGCGACCGTTCCAGTCGTCGAAGGCTTCGGGGTCGCGGCCGTCGGTGACCAGCAGCTTGATCAGGTCGTACTGGGTGCGGTTGGTGTCCTGGTATTCGTCCACCAGCACGTGACGGAAACGCCGGTGCCAGTAGTGGCGCACCTGCTCGTGCTGGCGCAGCAGCTGCACCGGCAGCAACAGCAGGTCGTCGAAGTCGAGGGCGTTGTTGGCGGCCAGGGCACGGCGGTAGAGCCGGTAGGCCTCCGCCTCCTTGCGGCCGCGCATTCCCTCCGCCTTCGCTTCCAGCTGATCCGGCAGCCAGCCCTGGTTCTTGGCGTTGCTGATCGCCCAGCGCACCTTCTTGGGCTCGAAGCGCTTGGGATCGAGACCCAGCTCCTGGGTCACGATCTCTTTCACCAGGCTCTGGGCATCCCCCTCGTCGTAGATCGAGAACTGGCGCGTCCAGCTCAGGCCCTCCGGGTCCTTGAACTTGTCGATGTCGAAGCGCAGCAACCGGGCGAACAGGGCGTGGAAGGTGCCGATCCAGAGGTCCTTGATCACCTCGCGGTAGATGCGCGAGCGCAGCTGGCGCTGCTCCACCGCCGGCAGGGTGCTCCAGGGTTGGCCGAACTGGCTCTGGGCCAGCTTCTGGGCCAGCAGCAGCTCCAGCCGCTCCTTCATCTCGCGGGCGGCCTTGTTGGTGAAGGTCACCGCCAGCAGCTCGGCCGGATCCACGCCGTGGTGGCCCACCAGGTGGGCAATGCGGTGGGTGAGCGCCCGGGTCTTGCCGCTGCCGGCCCCGGCCACCACCAGCAGGGGCCCGGTGTGGTGGTCCACCGCCCGGCGCTGGGCGTCGTTGAGGCCGGCAAGGAATGCACTCATGGGCTCGACCCTAGGCAAGGTGGCGGGCCAGACCCGCGGGCAGGCGCTTGCTCAAGCGTTGCCGCCAGCGCCGGGCCCGCAGCTCCAGCAGCGACGGCGCCCGCAGGGGAGCCTCCCCGGCCTGGAGGCGATCGAGGTGGGCGTTGATGGCCTCCAGCGCCTGACGCCAGCGCTCCCGCAGCCGCGGCTCGCTGAAGTCCTCCAGCAGCGCCTCCAGCCGGCGTGGTGACGGCAGCCAGGGGCCCGGATCGGCGACCGCCGCGGCGATCCTCTCCACATCGGCGGCCAGGGTACCGGCGCCGATCTGGTGGGCGGTGACGCCGGGGTCCAGGGTGTCGGCCAGGGCGTGGTTGAAGCTGCTGAACAGCACGCAACCGCAGGCCAGGGCCTCCAGCGGCGGCAGGCCGAAACCCTCGCTCACGCCGCTGCAGCGCCAGTGATCAGCCGAGTCGTAGAGCACCACCCTGGCACTGTTGAACAGGTCCACCAGGTCGTCCACCCAGCCGTCCTGCACCACCACCGCCAGGCCGCGGGCCCGCAGGGCGGGCACCACCCTCTCCAGCACGTAGGCACTGCACTTGCGCTTCTGCACCAGCACATCGATCGTGCGGCCGCCGTAGGCCGGCTCAGCGCCCAGATTGTGGGGCCGGTCGCCCCGGGCCAGCCAGCGCACCTCCAGGGCATTGGGCACCAGGAACAACGGATTGCGGCTGGCCCACTGGCCCCAGTAGCCGAGCGTGTTGCGGCTCACCGCCAGCACCGGCACCCCTGGCGGCAGCCGGAAGCCATAGCCGCTGCTGTGGGCGTGGTAGGCCACCGGCCGCCCCCGCAGGGCCCGCAGCTGGCGGGGCACATCGAAGCCCCAGCTCACGATCCACAGCACCTGATCGGCGGTGGCGCTGCCAGGCGGCTCCGCCTTGAGCAGATCGGCCAGAAAGGGCAGACCCGGCTCCCGCTGCCGGTAGGTGACCAGCTCGGTGGGCACCAGCTCGCTCAGCAACCGGGCGGTCTGCTGCTCCACCAGCAGGCCACCACAGCGGTAGCGACCGCTGGTGCCCGGCACCAGAAAGCGGAGGGAACGCAAGGGCGCGCGCAACGGGGATCGGGCCGACTCTGGCGTAACCCGTGCCGCCGGTCAGCCCCCTGGCTGGCTCAGGCCGCCACCACCTCCGTGCTGCCGGAGCGCTGGCGGCGGGTGAGGAAGCCGAACAGCACCTTGCCGATGGCGGCGATCAGGTTGCCTTCCAGCTCCTGGAACATCTTCATGTTGAGGTGGAAGGCGTGGTTGGCCTCCTCCACGATGCGATCGGCCATGGCCTGGTCGATCGGCAGGTTGTCGAGGGTGGCGCGGTAGTTGGTCTTGAAGCCCTTCTCGTCGGGGATGGCGTCGAACTCGTAGAAGCGCAGGCCGTCGTGTTCGCCGAGATTCATGGCCTTCTGGGCGATGGCCTTGAGGATCTGGCCGCCGGAGAGGTCGCCGATGTAGCGGGTGTAGTGGTGGCCCACCAGCAGCTCGGGAGCCTCAGCCGCCACCTGGTGGAGGCGGGCCACGTACTCCTGCGCCGCCGGGGTGGCCTTCACGCTGTTGCGCCAGCCATCGCCGAAGTAGAAGGCGAGATCTTGCTCCAGGCTCTCGCGCCGGTTCAGTTCAGGAAAGCCCACCGGGCCCACCACCGGATGGCCGGCGGCCCGCAGCCTGCCGATCTCCTGCTCCATCGCGTCATACACGAAGTAGAGATCGGCCACCAGGGTGCGGTAGCTGGCCTTGTCCACCACGCCCTTGAGGAAGCAGCTCACGAAGCCGGTGTTCTCGGCCATCGTGTGCGACTTCTTGGTGCCTTCACGCAACTGGGAAGCGAGGGCGACGGGCATGGCCAGGCGAGGGCGCAACGGGAGCGAGAGGCCAAGTTAGGTGCGTTCTTCGCCCCAGCGCCGTCAAGGTTGCGAAGGATTACGCCGCGGACAACAGGGCACAGGTCAGGTACCTAGCCTGTTAGCTGGTCAGAAAATCAGCTGTTCAGGAATGGGCGATGGCGCACGAGCACCCACGGCCAGCGAGCTGCACCGGCCCGGTCAGCGCCCAACAGGCCAAGGCCCAGTTTTCGGCCCTGCTCGACCGGGTGGAGCAGGGGGAACATCTGGTGATCACCCGCCGCAACCGTCCGATCGCCGAACTGCGGCCCACGCAACCGCCCTTGCCCACGGCACCCCGCCCCCTGGGCCAGGCCGACGACGCCGGCACGCCCATCCCAGCAGCTTTCTTCGAACCACTGCCCGCCGACCTGCAGGCGGCCTTTGAAGGGCAGACACCTTGAGCCCCATGCGGGATGGCGCCGGGCTGCTGCTCGACACCTGCACCTTCCTGTGGATGGTGCGCACCCCGAATGAACTCTCAACAGCGGCCCGCGAAGCCGTGGTGGATCCGGCCGTGCCGGTCTATCTGAGTGTGGTGAGCCAGTGGGAGCTCACGGTGAAAGCACTGGCCGGAAGGCTGCCCCTGCCGGACGACCCCGCCAGCTATGCGCGGAAGGAACGGCAGCGCCATGGCGTCCTCCCCCTTTCCCTGGAGGAGGACGCTCTGCGCCACCTTCCGAAGCTCCCCGATCACCATCGCGACCCTTTTGATCGGATGTTGATCTGTCAGGCCATCGACAACGGCCTGGTCCTGGTGACCCCAGACCCCCAGATTCATCGCTATCCGGTGCGGTTGCTCTGGTGACGTGCGGTTGCTCTGGTCAAAAGAAGTACCCGCTGCCCTTCAGGCCGCGGCGGCATCAGCACCAGCGCCATTGAAGAGGTCGAACAGGTCACGGCAGAAGCTCTGGAGCTTGAGCACAACCACCGGATCGGGCAGGTGGCTGCCGCTGGGCTGCCAGTCGCCCACCGTGGCCAGCCGCCAGCGCTCCGATTCATAGGTGAGCCCGCGCACCACCACCCCCAGCAGCCGCGGCCGGCCGCTGGCGGGCGCCGCGTCGAGGCGCAGCTGCAGCAGCACCGAGCGGCACTGGTTGCGGGGGTTCCAGCCGGGGAAGTGAAAGGAGAGATCCACGCTCTCGGCCTCGGCCCAGGCCCGGGTGAGCGGGTCGTCGCGCCAGGGAGTGAGATTGGCGCGGGCCGCCGGGAAGTGGTTGCGGAACAGGGCGGCCACCGAGGCAATCGCCTGGGCCCATTCCAGATTCCGGGCCTGGTCGGCAGCGTTCATGCCGTTTCCCCTGAGCAGAACCGCAGATCACTGAAACCTAGGCTCGCCGCACCGCTTCTGCCGCACGAATGGCTACCAGCACCGCGCCCTACGCCAAGCTCACGCCCCCCAGCACGGGCACGGCGATCCGCTTCGAGAACGGCCAGCCGGTGGTGCCCAACGATCCGATCATTCCCTTCATCCGCGGCGATGGCACCGGCGTGGACATCTGGCCCGCCACCCAGAAAGTGCTGGACGCAGCGGTGGCCAAGGCCTACGGCGGCGAACGCCGGATCGAATGGTTCAAGGTGTACGCCGGCGATGAGGCCTGCGACCTCTACGGCACCTACCAGTACCTGCCCGAGGACACCCTCACCGCCATCCGCACCTACGGCGTGGCCATCAAAGGCCCGCTCACCACGCCGATCGGCGGCGGCATCCGCTCGCTGAACGTGGCCCTGCGCCAGATCTTCGATCTGTACTGCTGCGTGCGCCCCTGCCGCTACTACGAGGGCACCCCGAGCCCCCACAAGCGGCCCCAGGACCTGGACGTGATCGTGTACCGCGAGAACACCGAGGACATCTACATGGGGATCGAGTGGGAGGCCAGCGATCCGGTGTGCCTCGATCTGATCAAGCACCTCAACGAGGTGGTGATCCCTGCCAACGGCAAGCTCGGTCAGCGCCGTATCCCGGAGGGTTCGGGCATCGGCATCAAGCCGGTGAGCAAGCACGGCAGTCAGCGCCACATCCGCAAGGCGATCCAGCACGCCCTGAAGCTGGAGGGCGGCAAGCGTCACGTGACGCTGGTGCACAAGGGCAACATCATGAAGTTCACGGAAGGGGCCTTCCGCGACTGGGGCTACGAGCTGGCCACCACGGAGTTCCGGGATGTGTGCGTCACCGAGCGCGAGAGCTGGATCCTCGATAACGCCGACCGCAACCCCGGCCTGAGTGTGGAGGCCAACGCCCGCATGGTGGATCCCGGCTACGACGCGCTCACGCCGGAGAAGAAGGAGGCGATCTGCGCCGAGGTGCAGGGGGTGCTCGATGCCATCGGCGCCAGCCACGGCAACGGCCAGTGGAAGGCGATGGTGATGGTCGACGACCGCATCGCCGACAGCATCTTCCAGCAGATCCAGACCCGGCCCCAGGAGTATTCGGTGCTGGCCACCCTCAACCTCAACGGCGACTATGTGAGCGATGCCGCCGCGGCGGTGGTGGGCGGCCTGGGCATGGCCCCCGGCGCCAACATCGGCGACAGCGCCGCCATCTTCGAGGCCACCCACGGCACGGCCCCGAAGCACGCCGGTCTGGATCGGATCAACCCGGGCTCGGTGATCCTCAGCGGCGTGATGATGCTCGAATACATGGGCTGGCAGGAAGCAGCCGACCTGATCACCGCCGGCCTGAGTGCCGCCATCGCCAACCGGGAGGTCACCTACGACCTGGCCCGGCTGATGGAGCCGCCCGTGGAACCGGTGAGCTGCAGCGGCTTCGCCGATGCGGTGATCCGCCACTTCGGGGGGTGAACGGCACCGCACCGGGTTGCGGCGCCAGACTGGCCGCCATGAGCGCTTCCGGTTCCGCAGCCACCCCCACCGCCGTAGCGGCCCCCTCGGCCACCGACCCCTGCGTGCACTGCGGCTTCTGCCTGCCCACCTGCGCCAGCTACCGGGTGCTGGGCACGGAGATGGATTCACCACGGGGCCGCATCCACGCCCTCAAGGCGATCGCGGCCGGTGAACTCACACTCGACGCCACCGTCGCCGGCCACTTCGAGACCTGCCTGGGCTGCTTCGCCTGCGTCACGGCCTGCCCTTCTGGGGTGCGCTACGACCAGTTGATCGAGGCCACCCGGCCCCAGCTGAACGCCCCCGAACTGCGCACGCCGGCCCAGCGGGCCTTCCGCCGCCTCCTGTTTGCCCTGCTGCCCTATCCGCAGCGGCTGCGGGCCCTGCTCTCCCCCCTACGGGCCTATGCCGGCACACCGCTGCAGGACCTGGCCCGCCGCAGCGGCCTCACCCGGCTGTTCGGTCCCCAGCTCGAGGCGATGGAGCGGCTGCTGCCGCCGCTTGCCTCCGAGGCCTTCCGCGATCGCTTCCCGGTGGTGGTGCCCGCCCAGGGCAACAAGCGGGCCCGGGTGGGGTTGCTGCTGGGCTGCGTGCAGCGGCTGTTCGACCCCCAGGTGAACGCGGCGGCGGTGGCGGTGCTCAGCGCCAACGGCGTGGAGGTGGTGATCCCGCCCCAGCAGGGCTGCTGCGGGGCCGTGACCCATCACCAGGGCGAACTGGACCAGACGCGCCAGCTGGCGGCGGCGGTGATCGACAGCTTCGCGGCCGTGGTGGGGCCGGGGCGACCTGCCGGAGAGGAGCCGCTCGATGCGGTGCTGGTGGCGGCCTCCGGCTGCGGCCACACCCTCAAGCACTACGACGCCATCCTGGCCGCCGATCCCGTCTGGGCCGAGCGGGGCAGTGCCTTCGCCGCCCGGGTGCTGGATGTGCACCAGTTCCTGCAGCGCCTGGGCCTGAGCGAGGCCTTCACCGCCGCCCTGGCGCCCCTGCCCCATGCCGACGGCAGTCCGGCCAGTGCCGAGCGACCGCTGGCGGTGGCGTATCACGACGCCTGCCACATGCTCCACGGCCAGGGCATCAGCGCCGAGCCGCGCGCCCTGCTGCGCCGCATCCCCCACCTGCTGCTGCGCGAGGCCACCGAGGCGGGCGTGTGCTGCGGCAGCGCCGGCATCTACAACCTGGTGCAGCCCGAGGTGGCCGCCGAACTGGGCCAGATCAAGGCGGCCGACCTCAGCGGCACTGGAGCGGCGCTGGTGGCCAGCGCCAACATCGGCTGCACGCTGCAGATCCGCCGCCACCTGGAGGACGGTGGCCACCCCCAGCCGGTGCTGCACCCCCTGCAACTGCTGGAGCGCAGCTGGCGGGCCGGGGGCGGCGGCCGATGAGCCGCGATGCCCCCAACCTGGCGGTGCTGATCGACTCCGACAACGCCCAGGCGGCGGTGATCAGCGACCTGCTGGCGGAGGTGGCCCAGGTAGGCACCGCCACCGTGAAGCGGGCCTACGGCGACTGGACCACCCCCCAGCTGGGCAGCTGGAAGGAGGTGCTCAACGTGCACGCGATCGTGCCGGTGCAGCAGTTCAGCTACACCACGGGCAAGAACGCCACCGATTCGGCCCTGATCATCGACGCCATGGACCTGCTCCACGGCGGCCGGGTGGATGGCTTCTGCCTGGTGTCATCCGACAGCGACTTCACCCGCCTGGCCACCCGCATCCGCGAACAGGGCCTGCTGGTGATCGGCTTCGGGGAGCGCAAGACGCCCAAGCCGTTCGTGGCCGCCTGCGACCGCTTTCTCTACACCGATCTGCTCCGGCGCAGCGGCACCGGCAGCCGCAGCGAGGGCAGACGGGCGGCAGCCGAGGCCGACGACGAGGGCGCCCCGCCCCTGAAGCCGTTCCTGTGCGAGGCGATCAGCGCCGTCACCCAGGACGACGGCTGGGCGCCCCTGGGAATGGTGGGCAGCCTGCTGCAGAAGAACGATCCCGCCTTCGACGCCCGCAGCTACGGCTTCCGCAAACTCAGCGAACTGGTGAAGGGCCAGCCCTACCTGAGCGTGAGGGAGGTGCCCATGGGCCCGGGCAGCCAGCAGATGCACCTGTTCGTGCAGGTGCGATGAGCGAGAGCAGCCCCCAACGGCTGCTCTCCATCCTGGGGATTGGCTTCGGTCTGGCCGGCGCCGTGGGCGGCACGATCGGCGCCGGCATCCTGCGCACACCAGGGGTGGTGGCTGCTCAGCTCCCCACACCAGCTCTGGTGCTGGGTGCCTGGCTGGCCGGGGGCGTCTATGCCCTGCTGGGGGCGATCTGCACGGCCGAACTGGCCGCAGCCCTGCCCCGCACCGGCGGCTGGACGGTGTACGCCGAGCGGGCCTTCGGCCGCGGTGCTGGCCTGCTGGTGGGCTGGACCGACTGGCTGGCCCACTGCATCGGCCTGGCCTGGGTGGCAACCACCGCCGGCGACTACGGCCGGGCTCTGTTGCCGGCCGGACTGCTGCCAGCGGCGACGCAGCAACTGGCGGGGCGGGGGATCGCCCTGGCCCTGCTGCTCCTGTTCACCCTGATTCAGCTGCGCGGCCTGCGGGCCGGCAGCGCCAGCCAGGAATGGCTGAGCCTGGCCAAGGCCGCCGCCCTGCTGGCCCTGGTGGCGGGCTGCTTTCTGCTGCCGGCCGCAACTCCGCTGAGCCAGCCCGGCGTGGCCGAGCAGGCAGCCACGGAGGGCGGCCCCTGGATCGGGGCCCTGGCGGCCGCCGTGGTAGCCCTGCAGGCGGTGATCACCACCTACGACGGCTGGGCCAGCCCGGTGTACTTCGCAGAGGAGTTCAGCCAGCCCGAGCGCGACCTGCCCCGCTCCCTGATCGGCGGCGTGCTGGCCGTGTCGGCCCTCTACCTACTGATCAACGCCGCCCTGCTGCATGTACTGCCCCTGCCACTGCTGGCGGGCTCGCCGCTGCCGGCGGCCCTGGCGGCCGAGGCCCTGGTGGGCCCGGCCGGCGGCGCCGTGATCACCGCCGTGGCCCTGCTGGCCCTGCTCGGCCTGATCAACACCGTGGTGATGGCCGCCCCGCGGATCCTGCTTGGCCTGGGCCGCGCAGGCCTGCTGCCCCCGTTCACCACCGCGGTCAACGCCGGCGGCACCCCGTCGACCGCCCTGCTGCTCACCAGCGGCGCCAGCGCCCTGCTCGTGCTGGCTGGCTCCTTCGAGCGCCTGCTCAGCCTCGGCGCCGTGCTCTACGTGGCCCTGCCCCTGGCCGGCGTCACCTGCCTGGTGGTGCTGCGGGTGCGGGAACCGCAGCTGCCGCGTCCGTTCCACTGCTGGGCGTACCCGTTGCCGCCCCTGCTGGTGGGCGCGGTGTCCCTGGCCTTCCTGGCGGGCATGGCCGCCAGCGAACCCCTGCTCTGCGCCGCCGCCCTGGCCCTGGTGGCCCTGGCCTGGCCCCTCAGCCTGCTGGCCAGGCGACTGGTGCCCCCAGCCGCGGCCGGTAGCGTCTGAAGGCCTACGGCTGCAGTTCCATCCATGGTCATCCCCCGCCTTGGCGCCGCCCTGCTGGCCAGCGGCCTGCTCGCCGCCGGGGCCGTGCTTGGCATCGGCTTCAGCGGCCGCGAGGGGGCATCCAGCCAGGCCAGCTCCGCAACGGCCGCCACCGAGGCTCAAGTCGCAGCTCCAGCCGCCGTGCCCGGGCTTCCCCTGCCAACGGATCCCGCCCTGCCCCGCCAGGCCGACGGACGCCACTACCCCCTGGTGCCCCAGGATCCGGCCGCCACGGCCCGCCTGCTGGTGGCGGTGGAAGCAGACCTGCGCAATCCGGCCACCCCCGCCGAGCAGCTGCCCCGCCTCGGCCACCAGCAGCAGGTGATCTACCGGGTGCTCTCCCGCGATCCCGAGCGGGCCGCGGCGGTGCAGGCCCTGCTGCCGCAGCAATGGCGTGGGGTGGCCCACCACCACCTGGAGGCCCGGCGCGAATTCCTAGCCATGCACCGCCACGACCGCCGGCCCACCAGCCTGCCGGCCTGGCGGATCATCCCGCCCGCGCCGGCCGAGGAGCTGTTGGCCCACTACCGCAAGGCGGCTGCCGCCACCGGCATCGACTGGGAGGTGCTGGCGGCGATCAACCTGGTGGAGTCGGGCATGGGCCGCATCGACGGGGTGTCGGTGGCCAATGCCCAGGGGCCGATGCAGTTCCTGCCCACCACCTGGGCCCAGGCCGGCGTGGGTGCCGGCAACATCCGCGACCCCCACGACGCGATCCAGGCCGCCGCCCGCTACCTGGTGCGCCGTGGCGGCCTCCAGGACATCCGCAAGGGACTGTGGGGCTACAACAACAGCGATCGCTACGGCCGGGCGGTGCTCCACTACGCCGCCCTGCTCAAGGACGACCCGCGCGCCTATACCGGCCTGTACCACTGGGAGATCCACTTCCACGCCGAGGCCGGCGACCTGTGGCTGCCGGTGGGCTACAGCCAGAACCAGCCGCTGGCCGTGGCCACCTGGCTGCAGCGGATGCCCGCCAGTGCCCCGCCCCGGCCCGGGGGCTCAGCCGGCGGCACCACCCGGGCCCTCCAGTAACCGCCAGGCGGCCACCAGGCTGTCGGCCTCGCCCAGGTTGCCGGGGAAGGTGACCACCGGCAGCCGGGGCACGGCGGCCTCCGCCGGGGCGAGCACCAGCGAGAGCCCGGGCTCCAGCTGGCCCTGCAGCTCCACCAGCGCCAGCTGGAGCCCCTCGGCCAGCAGGGTGTGGCTGGTGATGCCCCCCTTGCTGATCAGGTAGCCCAGCCGCGGCGCCAGCCGGGCCGCCAGCCCGGCCATCAGCGCTGCCAGGGCCAGCCCCAGCCGCCGCCGCTCGGCGGCGTGGCGGCAGGGCAGCTCCCCCCGACTTGTGTAGAGCACCGGCGTGCGTCCATCCGCCAGCAGCGCCTCCAGCTGGTCGCCCCACTGGCGCTCCAGACTGGCCAGCAGCTCCTGGGGCGCCGGCCCCTCCAGCACCCGCGCCAGCTTGGCCACCGGCAGCTCCAGGCCGCTGCAGCCCTGCTCCGCCAGCAACCGCTCCAGCTGGGCATCGGCCAGGGGCACATGGGAGCCCACCAGCACTAGCCCGGGCAGGGGCTGGCCGGCTCCATCGCGGCGGCGCAGGGCCGCGAGACCAACCGGATCCAGCGGCTGCTCGCCCAGCTCCACCAGGCCGTTGAGCAGGCTGGCGGCGCACTGGAACAGGAACCGCCGCGGCCGGCCCCAGCGCTCGGCAGCGGCTGGCGCCGTGAGCTCCCGCACCGCGGCACCCAGGGCCGCCAGTTGCTGCGGCCGCTCCGCATCCACCGCCACGCAGGGATTGCCCTCGAAACCGGCCAGGCGCCCGCAGAGCTCCTGGAAGCCGCCGGCCGCCAACTCCCCCCTCTTTGCCGTCTGCAAGGATTCCGCCGCCCGATCCAGCTCCGCCAGGCTGAGCCGCTGCACGGCCGCCGCCGGGATGCGACCGCCGCTCTTCTCGGCCACCCAGCCGGGCAGATGGCTGGTGCGGTAGCCGAATAGCCGGTCACGGGCAAAGGGGGTGGTGTGCACCGGTTCGCCCTGGAGCAGGTGCATCCCGTCGCGGGTGGTGCGGCCACCCGGCAGAAAGGCGGGAGCCAGCAGGGTGGCATCGAAGGGGCCCAGCTCCTCGGCCAGCACGTCCACTTCCAGGGGGAAGTGGCCCCGCAGGGTGGAGTCGCCCCGGCTCACCAGCAGCAACTGCCCCAGCCGGCCGGCGGCCTGAGCCTCTGCCAGGGCCGGCCTCAGCTCCCGGCAGATGGCGCGCAGCCGCTCCGCCGCCTCCAGCGGATCCAGGGCGCGGCTATTGGCCAGCAGGAACAGGAAGGGGGAGGGATGCTCCAGCCCCCGCCGCAGGGTGGCCCGATCCCAGCGCAACAGCAGCGGACAGCCATGCAGGGTCTGGGATCCGGTGGGGTCGTCGTCGAACACGACGACTTTGAGGGGGGCGGCCATGGCACCATCGTGCCGTGATCTGTCCTGAGCCCAGCGAGCTGCAGGAGCTGGTGCGGGACCTGCACCGGCAGGCCACCCCCTGGTTGCCGGCAGGCAGCGGCAGCCGGCTGGCCTGGGGCCCGGCGGTGCAGGCGGGTCCGGGGCAGAGCGAGCCGCTGGTGCTGAGCACGGCGCGGCTGAACCGGATCCTCAGCTTCAGCCCGGAGGATTTCACCGTGACGGTGCAGGCGGGCACACCACTGGTGGCGCTGCAGCAGGAGCTGGCACACCACCGGCAGTGGCTGGCCCTCGACTGGCCCTGGGGCAGCGGCCCGGACGGCAGCGCCAGCGGCAGCGTGGGCGGGCTGGTGGCCCGCGGCCTGGCCGGCGGCGCCCGCCAGCGCTACCTGGGCGTGCGCGACCAGCTGATCGGCATCGGCCTGATGCGGGCCGACGGCACCGCCGCCCGGGCCGGCGGCCAGGTGGTGAAGAACGTGGCCGGCTACGACCTGATGCGCCTGCTCGCCGGCAGCTGGGGCTCCCTGGCCCTGATCAGCGAACTCACCCTGCGCACCCTGCCCATTCCGCCCGAGCGCCGGGGGCTGTGGCTGCAGGGCCCGGCCGACGAGCTCGCAGCCATGGCCCGCTGGCTGCTCGATTCCAGCCTGAGCCCCGAGCGGATCGACTGGCAGCACACCGCTCCGTCCGCTGGGGCCGGCCTCGACAACCCGGCCGGCCCCAGCAGCGGCCTGCTGATCAGCCTGGCCAGCATCAGCGCCCAGACCCTGGACGAGCAGATCGCCTGCATCCGCGAGCGGGCGCCGGCCCTGGCGCTGGAGTGCCTGGACGCCGCCGGCCTGAGCCGGCGTCTGGGGGCGGGCCTGGGCGACGGCAGCGCCGGGGCCCAACCGGCAGCCCCGGCCTGGCTGCTGCGCCTGGGGGTGCGGGCGGCGGAGCTGCCCGGGTTGCTGCAGGCCCCTGAGCTGGCGGCGACCAACTGGTGCTTCGCCGCCGGCAGTGGCCTGGGCATGGCCTGGGCCGAGCCCTCCCAGCTGGCGAGCCATCAGGTGGACCAGCTGCGCCGCCGCTGCGGCGACCTGGGCGGCTACCTCAGCGTGCTGCGCCAGCCGCCCGGGAGCCGGATTCCAGCCTGGCTGGATGCCCCCTCAAAGCCGCTGATCGAGGCGATCAAGCGCCAGTTCGACCCGAAACAGCAGCTGGCGCGGGGGCGCCTGCCGGGGGTGCAGCCTCAGGCGTAGGGCCGTTGTCCCCCGCCTGCCCCACAGGCAGGCCAGCCAGCCACTCCAGCAGAGCCCCGTTCACCTGGTCGGGCACCTCATCGTGGGGGCAGTGGCCGGCCTCCAGCACCACCTCGCTGGTGGCCGCCGGAGCGTGGCGCTGGAAGGCGGCCCGGCGGCCAACTGCATTGATCCAGGGGTCGCGGATGCCCCAGAGCAGCATCAGCGGGCAAACCAGCTCGGCGAACAGCTCGTCGAGGGGCTGGCCGCGGGGGATGTCGAACACGGTGCGGAACACCCCGAAGGCCCCTGGATCGCGCGAGGGGCGCAGGATCGCCTCCACCAGGTCGTCGTCCACGTTGGTGCGGTCCAGATACACCTGGTTGAGGGTGCGGCGGACCGTGGCCGGCCGGCGCATGTTCTCGAACAGCAGCCGCTGCAGCACCGGGCTCCGGAGCAGCGCGCCGCCGATCGTCTGGCGGGCGATGGCCGCCCAGCCCCTGGGCGGGGCCTGTTCATCGCTGAACGGGCCGGCCGCATTGAGCAGCACCACCCCAGCCGCCCCCTCCCCCAGGGCGGCACCGGCCGCCAGGGCGGCGAAGCCGCCGAGGGAATTGCCCACCAGCACCGTGGGCCGGCCGATCCGCTCCTCCACATAGGCGGCCAGCTGGTCGCGCCAGAGGCCGCCGCCGTAATTCAGGCCGGCGGGCTTGGCGCTGCGGCCGAAACCGAGCAGGTCGAGGGCGTGCACCTCGTGGCGCTCGGCCAGCACAGGAATGTTGTAGCGCCAGTGGTCGGTGCTGGCCCCGAAACCATGCACCAGCAGCACGGCCGGCCCCTCGGGCCGCTCCGGGCCGGCCCGCAGGGCATGCACCGGGTGACCGAGGTGGGTCCAGGGCTGAACCGTGGCAGAGGGGGTGAGCAAGGCCTGGCGGCGTGGGGGTTGATGCTAGGGAGAATCGCCCTGGCCCCTTGCCCCTCGTCGGCCCCGACTGGTCTGCCCTGCTGCCGGGCATCGCCCTCTGGGCCCTGGCCCTCTATCTGCCCCTCAGCCTGCCGCTGGGCCGCCTGGAGGAGAGCCTGCAGGCCAGTGGCCTGGAACCAGGGCTGCAGCAACTCCTGCTGGTGCTGGCCAGCCTGGCCCTGGCCCTGGCGGTCGGCACCCTCACCTCCCTGGCCCTGGGCTGGGCCCTCGGCCCCGGCTGGGCCGGCAGCCTGGGGCTGATCGCCGCCGGCTGGGGCCTGTTCACAGCGCTCGCCAGTCGAGCCAGGGGAGACGGGGAATGATCGCCGGCGTGGCGGCCCGGTAGGCGGCGTAGTCCGGATGGGCGGCGGCAAGGGCGCGCTCTTCGCGGCGGGCCTTGCCCCCCAGCACGGCGCAGAGGCCCAGCAGCAGGGCCAGGTGCAGAAGACTGCCCAGGGCCAGGGTCAGGCCGAGGGAGCAGAGCAGCACGGCCTGATACAGGGGATGGCGGCAGCGGGCGTAGGCACCGGTGGTCACAAGCGCCGCCCCGGCCATCGGCTCCGGCAAGGGCGTGAGGCTGGAGCCAAGACCCAGGAAGGCCTGCACCGCCAGCCCCAGCCCCACCAACAGCAGCACGGTGCCGCCAAGGGCCACGGGCAGGGGCCAGGCATAGCCCCAGCTACCGGGGGCCGGCCAGGGGGGGAGGCCATGGGCCAGGATCAGCGCCACCTGGGCCAGCAGCCACCACTCGCCGCGGCGGTTGTCCAGCCAGCCCCCCCAGCTCAGGCCCCAGCGGCGCCAGAAGCTCTGGTCAGGTGGGGATTTCGGCGAGGGGGTCAAGGTCGGGGCCTCCGCTGTTGCCGCGCAACACCAGGCGCAGCAGGATCGGCGCCAGGAAGGTGGTGCCGATCACCATCAACAGAATGGCGGCTTCCAGGGGCTTGGTGAGCAGGCCGGCCTGGGTGCCGAGGCCGAGAAAGATCAGACCCACCTCGCCGCGGGGCATCATCCCCAAGCCCACCACCAGCCGGTTGGTCTTCTCCTTGCTCACGTAGCTCCAGCCGGCGGCGATCTTGCCGGCGATCGCCACCGTGAGCAGGAAGGCAGCGACGATCAGGCCCTCGCGGTTCTCGGGGTTGAAGGGGTTGAGCACCGCCAGGTCCATACCGGTGCCGATCAGCACGAAGAAGATGGTGGCGAACAGCGCCACCAGTGGCTTCACGGCGGCATCGATGGCGTGGGTGTGCCTGGAGCCGCTGAGGATCAGGCCGGCGGCGAAAGCCCCCAGGGCGGCCTCCAGGCCGATGGCCTGGGCGGCGAAGCAGCAGAGCGTGAGCACCAGAAAGGAGGCCACGGCCGCCTCGCCCGGGGCCTTGAGCTGATCCAGCACCCAGTCGAAGGCGGGCGCCGCCGTGCGGCTGAGGAACAGGGCGGCAGCCACGAACACCCCGGCCGCCACCACCAGCTTGAGGATCGGCCCCACGGCGAAGCCGCCGCCACCGGCGACGCTCACCACCACCGCCAGGATCACGATGCCAAGGATGTCGTCAAGCACGGCGGCGCCGATAACGGTCTGGCCCTCACGCGTTTTCAGGAACTTCAGCTCGCCGAACACACTGGCGGTGATGCCGATCGAGGTGGCGGTCATGGCCGCCCCGGCGAACACCGCCGGAATCAGGGGCACATGGAAGAGGTAGTAGAGGCCAGCCGTGCCCAGGGCGAAGGGCAGCACCACCCCGGTCACCGCCACCGTGGTGGCCTGCACCCCCACGGCCACGAGCTCATCGAGCTCGCTCTCCAGACCGGTGAGGAAGAGCAGAGCGAACAGGCCGATCTGGGAGACGGCCTGGAGATTGGGAAACGTCTCGGCGTAGAGATCCTGCACCGCCTCCGGGGTGATGTCGGCCAGGGAACCCACCAGGCCCAGCACGGCGCCGCTGAGCTGGGCCTGGGTGTCGGGCGGCACGATCAGGTGCAGGCCGGATACGCCGATCAGCACGCCGGCCACCAGCTCGCCGAGGATGGTGGGCAGCTGGATCCGCACCATCAGTTCGGCCAAGGCCCGAGCGGCGAGGAAGATCACCACGAATTCCCCCACGGAGATGAGGGTTTCGGCCACTTCCAGCTGGTGGTTGCCCACCTCAAGCAACAGTGCCGGCCAGGTCATACGCAATAACAGATGGGCCTGACCCTAAGGCCACTGCTGAGGGGGCCAGGGCCGGTGTTCGGTTGCTGATGCCTAACCGGATCTTGACGTTCGCCATGGCAGCCATCGCTACGTTTTGCACATCCCGAACCAGGCGATCCCGTGCAGACCACCGGCATCTCCCACGCCCCGGACGTCCAGAGCGCCCTTCCGCCAACCAGCGCTGAACTGGAACAGCTCGACGCCTGGTGGCGCGCCGCCAATTACCTGGCGGTGGGCATGATCTACCTACAGGACAACCCCCTGCTGAGCGAACCCCTCAAACCGGAGCACATCAAGAACCGGCTGCTGGGCCACTGGGGATCAAGCCCGGGCCAGGCCTTCATCTGGACCCACGCCAACCGGCTGATCCGGCGCCACAACCTGGACATGATCTACCTGTCCGGGCCGGGGCACGGCGCCCCTGGGGTGCTGGCCCCCACCTATCTGGATGGGTCCTATAGCGAGATCTACCCGGACAAGTCGCAGGACGCCGAGGGCATGCGGCGCTTCATGAAGCAGTTTTCTTTCCCGGGTCACATCGGCAGTCACTGCACCCCGGAGACCCCCGGCTCGATCCACGAGGGCGGCGAGCTGGGCTATGTGCTCTCCCACGCCTGCGGTGCGGTGTTCGACAACCCCGACCTGATCGCCCTTGCCTGCGTGGGCGACGGTGAGGCCGAAACCGGCCCGCTCGCCACCAGCTGGCACATCAACAAATTCCTCAATCCCTGCAGCGACGGCGCCGTGCTGCCGGTGCTGCACCTCAACGGCTACAAGATCGCCAACCCCACCCTGCTGGCCCGCATCCCCCGCGACGAGCTGGCCAACCTGATGCGCGGCTACGGCTGGGAGCCGCTGTTCGTGGAGGGCAGCGAGCCGATGGCGATGCACGCCGCCATGGCCGAGGCGATGGACACGGCGATCGGCCGCATCCTGGCGATCCGCTCCGAGGCCCGGGTGAGTGGCGACCCCAACAACGCCACCCGGCCGGCCTGGCCGATGATCGTGCTGCGCTCGCCCAAGGGCTGGACCGGCCCGGCGGCCGTGGGCGACAAGAAGGTGGAGAACTTCTGGCGGGCCCACCAGGTGCCCCTGGCCAAACCACGCCAGGACACGGCCCAGTTACAGCAGCTGGAGGCCTGGCTGAAGAGCTACCGCCCCTGGGAGCTGTTCGATGAGCAGGGCGCTTTGCAGCCCCATCTGCGTGCCCTCTCGCCCGAGGGCACCCGGCGCATGGGCTCCAACCCCCACGCCAACGGCGGCCTGCTGCGCCGCAAGCTGAACCTGCCGCCGGTGGAGGCCTACGCCGTGCCCGTGGCCATACCTGGTCAGAGCGAAGCCGAGAACACCTACCCCCTCGGTGAGCTGCTGCGCGATGCCATCGCCCACAACCCGGACTCCCTGCGGGTGTTCGGCCCGGATGAAACCGCCTCCAACCGCCTGCAGGCCATCTACGAGGTGAGCAAGAAGGTGTGGATGGAGGAGTTCCTGCCGGAGGACATGAACGGCAGCGAGCTCTCCCGCAGCGGCCGGGTGGTGGAGATGCTCTCCGAGCACACCCTGGTGGGAATGATGGAGGGCTATCTGCTCACCGGCCGCTACGGCTTCTTCCACACCTACGAGGCCTTCGCCCATGTGATCGCCTCGATGTTCAACCAGCACGCCAAATGGCTGGAGAGCTGCATCCACCACGCCCCCTGGCGCGCGCCGATCGGCCCCTGGACCTGCCTCATTTCCAGCACCGTGTGGCGCCAGGACCACAACGGTTTCACCCACCAGGATCCCGGCTTCATCGACCTGGCCGGCAACAAGAGCGGCGAGGTGGTGCGGGTGTATCTACCCGCCGACGCCAATTCCCTGCTGGCGGTGGCCGAGGAGGCCCTGGTGGAGAACAACGTGTGCAACATCATCGTGAGCGACAAGCAGAGCCACCTGCAGTACCTCACCCTGGAGCAGGCCCGCGCCCACGTGGCCAAGGGCATCGGCCTGTGGAGCTGGGCCAGCAATGACGACAGCGGCACCGAGCCCGATGAGCCGGACGTGGTGATGGCCTGCGCCGGCGACATCCCCACCAAGGAGACCCTGGCGGCGGTGGAGATCCTGCGCCGGGAGATCCCCCACCTGAAGATCCGCCTGCTCAACGTGGTGAAGCTGTTCGCCCTCACCTCGCCCAGCGAGCACCCCCATGGCCTCAGCGACCGCGACTTCGACGGCCTGTTCACCACCGACCGGCCGGTGATCTTCAATTTCCACGGCTACCCCTGGCTGATCCACCGGCTCACCTACCGGCGCACGAACCACAGCAACTTCCACGTGCGTGGTTACAAGGAGAAGGGCAACATCAACACTCCCCTGGAGCTGGCGATGAACAACCAGATCGACCGCTTCAACCTGGTGATCGATGTGATCGACCGGGTGCCGGGGCTAGGGTCCCGGGCGGCCCACATCAAGGAGCGGATGAAGGAGGCCATCCTCCAGCACCGCAGCCATGCCCACCTCCATGGCATGGATTCCCCCGAGATCACCAACTGGCGCTGGACCCCTACGGAACACTGATGAGCAAGAGCCAACCGAGCGACCTGCGCCTGCCCACCCCCGGCTGTTACGCCGACCCGGACCGCAGCGGCCTCACCGCCGACGACGTGTTCGACGGCATGACCGAGCACCTGTTCTTCACGCTCGGCAAGCTGGCCCCCACCGCCAGCCGCCACGACCTCTACATGGCGCTCAGCTACGCGGTGCGCGACCGGCTGATGACCCGCTATCTGGCCGGGATCGAAGCCCTGAGCAAGGCCCCCACCCGGGTGGTTGCCTACCTCTCGGCCGAATTCCTGATCGGACCCCAGTTGGGCAACAACCTGCTGATGCTGGGCATCGAGGAGGCCGCCAGTGAGGCCCTGCGCCGCTTCGGCATCGAGGACATCAACGACATCCTCGACGTGGAGGAAGAGCCGGGCCTGGGCAACGGCGGCCTGGGCAGGCTGGCGGCCTGTTTCCTTGAATCGCTGGCCTCGCTGGAGATTCCGGCCACCGGCTACGGCATCCGCTACGAGTTCGGCATCTTCGACCAGCTGATCCGCGACGGCTGGCAGGTGGAGATCACCGACAAGTGGCTCAAGAGCGGCTGGCCCTGGGAGCTGCCCCATCCGGACCAGGCCTGCTTCGTGGGCTTCGGCGGCCGCACCGAGAGCTACCGCGATGAGCACGGCCACTACCGGGTGCGCTGGATTCCGGAGGAGCACGCCATCGGCATCCCCCACGACGTGCCGGTGCTGGGCTATCGGGTGAACACCTGCGACCGGCTGCGCCTCTGGCGGGCCGACGCCACCGAGACCTTCGACTTCTACGCCTTCAACATCGGCGACTACTACGGCGCCGTGGAGGAGAAGGTGGGCAGCGAGACCCTCTCCAAGGTGCTCTATCCCAACGACGGCACCGACGAGGGCCGGCGCCTGCGGCTCAAGCAGCAGCACTTCTTCGTGAGCTGCTCCCTGCAGGACATGCTGCGCAGCCTGGAGGCCCGCGCCATCCCGATCGAGGAGTTCCCCGACCACTGGGCCGTTCAGCTCAACGACACCCACCCGGCGATCGCCGTGGCCGAGCTGATGCGGCTGCTGATCGACGACCGCCACCTCACCTGGGAGCGGGCCTGGGAGATCACCACCCGCGCTCTCTCCTACACCAACCACACCCTGCTGCCCGAGGCCCTGGAGAAGTGGGGTCTCGACCTGTTCGGCTCCCTGCTGCCCCGCCACCTGGAGCTGATCTACGAGATCAACCGCCGCTTCCTGCAACAGGTGCGCATCAAGTACCCCGGCAACGAGGAGGTGCTGCGCCGGGTGTCAATCATCGATGAAGACGGCGCCAAGGCGGTGCGCATGGCCCACCTGGCCACGATCGCCTCCCACCACGTGAACGGCGTGGCGGCCCTGCACAGCGACCTGGTGAAGAGCGAGCTGTTCCCGGACTTCGCCGCCCTCTGGCCGGAGAAGTTCACCAACGTGACCAACGGCGTCACCCCCCGCCGCTGGATGGCTCTCTCCAACCCACGCCTGGCGAATCTGCTCAACGAAGTGCTGGGCGAAGGCTGGCTGAAGGACCTCGACCAGCTGCGCCAGCTGGAGCGCTTCGCCGACGACAGCGCCTTCCTGGAGCGCTGGGGCGACACCAAGCTGGCGGTGAAGAACCAGCTCAGCCAGTACATCCATCGCCACACCGGCGTGCTGGTGGATCCGGCCTCCCTGTTCGACGTGCAGGTGAAGCGCATCCACGAGTACAAGCGCCAGCACCTCAACGCCCTGCAGGTGGTGGCCCAGTACCTGCGCATCAAGAACGGCCAGGGCGAGGGCATGGCCCCGCGCACGGTGATCTTCGGCGGCAAGGCGGCGCCGGGCTACTACATGGCCAAGCTGATCATCCGCTTCATCAACGGCATCGCCGACACGATCAACGCCGATCCGGACATGGACGGGCGGCTGCGGGTGATCTTCCTGGCCGACTACAACGTGAAGCTGGGCGAGCGGGTGTACCCCGCCTCCGACCTCTCCGAGCAGATCTCCACCGCCGGCAAGGAGGCCTCAGGCACGGGCAACATGAAGTTCGCCATGAACGGGGCGCTCACCGTTGGCACCCTCGATGGCGCCAACGTGGAGATCCGCGAGCAGGTGGGGGCCGAGAACTTCTTCCTGTTCGGCAAGACTGCCGAGGAGATCAGCGCCCTGCAACGGCAGGGCTACCGGCCCTGGGAGCTGATCGGCTCGATGCCGGAACTGGCCGACGTGCTGCGCCTGATCGAGCAGGGCCATTTCAGCAACGGCGACAGCGAGCTGTTCCGCCCCCTGCTGCAGAACCTCACCGGCCGCGATCCCTTCTTCGTGCTGGCCGACTTCGACGACTACCTGCGCGCCCAGGGCGAGGTGGACCAGGCCTGGGGTGACCGGCAGCGCTGGAACCGGATGTCGCTGCTGAATGCGGCCCGCACCGGCTTCTTCTCCTCCGACCGCTCGATCCGCGAGTACGCCGAGCGGATCTGGAAGGCCGAGCCCTACCCGGTGACGATCACCTGCGAGCTGGACTAGCCGGGCAGGTCGGGGGTCTGGTGGAGGAGGCGGTTGAGCCGCAACCGGTCCGCGTTGAGCGGATCGGGGGCGAGCTCACCGGCCACCTCGCGGAACATCTGTTCCACCGGCTCGGGCACGCGCACGTCGAAGATGCGCTCCATCAGCGCCTCGATCGAGAACAGATGGGCGTTGATGTTCTCCAGGTCGGCCATGGCCTGCTGCAGACCATCGGCTTCCGCTGAGGCCTCCGCCGCCCCGCCAGCACCGCTGGCAGCCAGCCCGGGGGCCGCTGAAGACGTGCGTGGAGACGCGGAGCCGGCAGAGGGCTCCGCAGGTGCGTCGGTGCCCTCAGCCTGCTTGTGCAGGTCCTCCTGCTTCTGCAGCTCCTCCATCACCCGGCCCGCCAGGGTACGGAACGACTGCAGCGCAGCCCAGCTGAGCTCCTGCTGCTGACGCAGGGTGGGATTTTCGCGAATCAATCGGTCGTGTTCCCGATAGAAGCGCTGGCAATCAGGGCACTGGCAGGGCTCTTCGGGCACCGCACTCCCTTCACTTCACAAATCCCATCATGGCACCGCAGCGGCGGCTCAGGCGCTGAGCTCCTCGGCGTCCGGAATCGGAATCTCGATCGAGCTCACCACCTGGATTACGTCGCGCAGGCGCATCGAGTCGGCGAACCAGCCCATGGCCTGTTCGGTGTCGCCCCGCCGTTCGGCATCGCTGGCCTGCTCCTCGTGGGCCTCGGCCAGCAGGGCGAGCCAGCAGAGGCAGCGGGCCTGCACCAGGGAAAGCTCCAGCTCGTCGGGCTGGCTGTCCAGGATCCGCTGGGTCTCCTGCTGCACCAGCAGGCGCAGACGCAGGTCGTGCAGCTGGGTCATGCCGAGGGATGCGGTTGCTCCACGCTAGCCGTGGCGCCTAAAATCAGAAGGCCACAACTGGTAGTGCTCACTACCAGTTGTCCCGCAGAGAAAAGAGAGCGGGGGCGAACGGGGCTGGCGGGACTCGAACCCACGACCTACGTTTTAGGAAACCGTCTGGGCCACAGGTACCGCAAGGGGTCTGGACACCTCTTGCCTAGTGACTTGCCTAAATCAGGTCCATCGAGGTCGACCAGGAGCAGCCAGGAGCGACAACAACCGACTCTCCAGGGCGGCCCGAGCGGCAGCTGAACCCGGCATGCGCCAGCTTCGTGCCGCCACCCCCAGGACTGGTGGAGACGTGCATGGGCCAGCTGGAGCACTTCATCCATGGCACACCTGACGGGGCCCATTCCCTGCCGGTGCTGGTGCGAGCTGCCCTGGCCCATGTGCAGTTCGAAACCATCCACCCATTTCTGGACGGCAACGGCCGCCTGGGCCGGCTCCTGATCGTGTTGATGCTGATCGATGCCGGGGTTCTGCAGCAGCCGCTGCTCTACCTGAGCTTGTTCTTCAAGCAGCACCGCAGCCGCTACTACGAGCTGCTCAATGGCATACGACTGAACGGCGACTGGGAAGCCTGGATTGATTTCTTCCTGGAGGGTGTGGAGAGCACGGCGACAGCCGCCGTCACCTCCGCTCACCGGCTGCTGGCGTTGTTCCGCTCCGACGAGAGCAAGCTGGGCAGGCTGGGTCGCTCCGGCCCCAGTGTGCGGCAAGTGTTTGCGGCCCTCTGCCGGCGGCCACTGAACAGCATCGGTCAGCTCAGCGCCGCCTGTGACCTGAGCTTTCCGACCGCTGCAAAAGCTCTGGAGGCCCTCGTGAAACTCGGCATTGCGCGGGAGATCACTGGCGGGCAGAGCAATCGCCTCTTTGCCTACGACGCCTATCTGGCAGTCCTCAGCGAGGGCGCCGAACCGCTCTGAAAGAAAGCGGGCGGGCTGACGGCAGCTCAGCCCGGTAGCCGCGTCGCCAGATTAGCCGGCACGCGGAAGATCTCCCGCTTGCCATCCTTCCCCGGGATCAGCAGGCCGCGGCCCGCCAGCTTCTGCAGATCGCTGCGGGCCGTCTGGTTGCTCACGCCATGACTGCTCTGGTGAGAGAGCACCGTGTAACGGAAGCCGGCGTGCCGCAGGGCATGGCGCAGCAGGGCCAGCTGGCGGTGGTTGAGCCCGTCCATGCCCTCCAGTCGCCGCTGCAGGGCGCCCACCTCGCCGGCTTTGCGCTCCAGATAGGCGTGCAGGTTGGTGATGGCCTGCTGGATAACCTTCACCTGGGCCAGCAGGAAGTAGGTGAGGTCGTTGTCGTCGCTCTCACTCAGCAGGAACGAGCGCTCGTACTGCCCCCGGGCCTTGTTGATCGCCGAGGAGATCGAGATGAACTCGAACAGCCAGTAACCCTGATGGAGCATCGCCCAGTAGAAGAGCGCCCGGGCGGTGCGGCCGTTGCCATCGCAGAAGGGGTGGTCATAGGCCAACCAGAAATGCAGGGTGATGGCTCGCACCACAGGGTGGAGGAACACCGCCGGGGTCTCACCGTTGGCAAACCTGCACAGCAGCTCCAGGCGCTGCTCCAGCTTTCCGGCTGGTGGAGGCACGTGGAACACCGTTCCGTAGGCGTCGTCCACCACCACTTCCTTGCCAGGAGGGCGCAGCCGGCCGGCGTCAGCCGGATCATCCAGCGTGTCCTGGCTCACCAGCCGGTGAAGATCCAGCACCAGCCGCGGGGTCAATGGCTGATCCTTGAGCTCCCGGATGCGCTGCATTGTCCGGTAGTTGTTGAGGATCATCTGCTCGGAGCGATCCCGGGGCGCACGGCGGCTGCGGATCATGGCCTTGGCCACATCCCGCGTCGTCGCCGCACCCTCCATCTGGGAGGAGGTGATCGCCTCCTCCATCAGCGAGCTCAGCAGATAGCGATCGCGGGTGGAGGGAGTGGTGACGGCTTCCGGGGCCATCACGCTGGCGCCGGCCTTCATGTCGATCTCATGGAGGCCCTTGAGAAGCATCGGCGGTTGGCAGAGCCAGAAGGGGCCGCCGTCGCTGCTCAGCAGTGGCAACGTAATGCTTGTGCCTCGGCGAGCAAGCTTCTCGGCGAGCCACCACTGCTCATGACTGAGCCCTTGCGGCGGCGGACGATGACGCAGCTCATCCCAGTGGAGATAGCGATCCCCTTGCGTAGCCGCGGCCAGTTGCGTCAGCACGGGCATGGCTTCCTGCAGCCCGCCGCCTTGGGCGAGCAATCCCTCCATCGGCGGAGGCCTGCGGGGCAGACGGGCTGACAACTCCCAATAAACTCCTAACTTTACCCAAATTAGGAGATGACTAGGAGTTGTGCTCGTGCCCGAGGGCCAGAAACCCCATGACTGCCTGAAAAGAGGCCACGCAGTAAGTCGCCATCAGCCGGCTGCCGCACCTTTGAGCAGCTGCTGCAGCGAGAGCAGGAGCGCGGCTACAAGCCGGGCTGGGCCAGGCACGTGTGGGCGGCCAGGCAGCACTGATCCACCGTGCCAAAAAACCGCGATACCTAAGACCTGTTCTCACAAAGTGCCGCCAACACGGTCAATTGAGGTAGTGCGATTATCTCCATCTGAGTCGCAGCAAGCTTAAACATAGCAAATGCACAAGTGGGGGATCGTATTTGTCCACCGATAGGATTTACGTCTTTCTCTGGATGATCAGGGAATGCAGTATTTGATCTTCTGCAAAAAAGCAGGTCCGCAGGATCGCGCTTAAACCACGAAGGAAAGCATAAAGAAAGGCGCTCCTGGGATTCGTTCACGACATAGCCATTTCACTGGCGGAGGCCAAGCAGGCGATCCCTGATTTATGCAGCCGGGCAAGGTCCACTTAAAACGCGCCTAAATTCTTGGCATTTTGATGCAATAAATAAGACACAGCACACATTGCCAAAAGTCGGTCAAGTCACCGCAAAACTTCGACGATAGCTTGCTGATGCATACTGATTTATCTGGCTCAGCGGGTTGCCACCGCAATGGATTGGATGGCCCTGTCCTCAAGAGAACACAAGATCCAACGTCCTGTGAGGGGTGTTGCCGAACCCATGAAATGCTTTAGAAGGGCTTGCATTGTTCAAATAGCGGACTCCTGGAGAAAATCGACGCCTTGAGCTCACCGGCCATCCGACTAGGTAATCGATGATGTGCCGTTACGATGAAGTCGCGGCAGGCTGTTCAATGCGTTGATCAACAAACCAACAGAAATCTTTGATGCCTTTTGGACGATGGACGCAGCTGGTCATGATCGGGGTTCTGCTGCTGGCACCGAGCTTCTCGGTGCACGCCCAAGGCACCGGGGGGGCAGCTTCGTCCTGGAGCAGCCCGTCCCTGCGCAGCAAAACCGTCGTGGCCCCGAACGGCGCAGTGACGACGCCCGCCGCGCTGCAAGCCAATGAAAAGTGGGGCATTGGCGATACAAAACGTGTCGAGCGTGTGGCGGACGGCGTGTACGCGCTGCGTGGTTGGGGTATTGCGAGCAGCTTCGCGATCGATGCGCCGGAGGGCTGGATCGTCATCGACACCGGAGATTCCACGCGAGCGGCAGCCGAGATGCGCGCCAAGCTCGAGGAAGTGCTCGGCCGCAAGATCAAGGTGGCGGCGATCCTGCTGACCCACTGGCACTACGGCGACGGCACGGGTGCGTGGCTCGACGAGGGCGCGGAGATCTGGGGACACGAGTACCTGGACCGCAACAGAAGCACCTCGACCGGGATCAGCGTGCTGAGTTGCATCTACCAGGCCAGGGCGGCGGCGCAGTTCGGTGTCTTCCATCCGCAAAGCGGTCCGGATGCCTTTCCGAACAAGCTCGGCTTCACCCCCGAGAAACTGCAGGTCCAGTCCAGTTACAAGCCACCCACCCGTCTGTTCGAGAACGGCCGTGTGATCGATATCGTCGTCGCGGGGGAGCCGGTGCAGGTCGCACCTAACCGCTCGGACACCACGGATAGCGTCGGCTTCTACTTCCCGCGCAAGCGGCTGCTCGTGACCAATTTCATGGCGCCAGGCGGCATCTTCAATGTGTGCACCCTGCGGGGTGGCTCGTACCGCAATCCAACGGTCTTTATTCAGGATGCGCGCGGGTTAGAGGCAAGAAATGCGGAAATTCTGCTGGACATCCACGGACCCACCGTCAAGGGCGAGAACGTCGTGCGTGATGCGGTACAGCGTGCCGCTGACCAGGTGCAGCTGATCCACGATCAGACGCTGCGGCAGATCGCCCACGGTCGGAACGCACGACAGGCGGCGGAGGGTGTGTACATGCCTGGCCACCTGCGTGGGGATTGGGAGAACTATGGGCAAGTGGAAAGCCATGTGCGGCAGGTCTACAACGGCACAATCGGCTGGTTCGGTGGCGACGTTTACGACATCAATCCGCTGTCTGAGGCCGAAGAGGCACGGCGGACCGTCGAGATGATGGGGGGCGTCAGCACGGTCCGCAAGGCCGCCGCCGAAGCCGCAAGGAAAGGTGGGCTGGCGAACTGGCGCTGGAGCCTCAAGCTCACGTCGCTGTTGCTGCAGCTCGATCCTGCGGACGCCGAAGCCCGCAAGGTCCGGGCAACGGCAGCTCGGCAGCTCGGTCAGCTCACCTCGTCTGCCAATGCGCGCGGCTTTTTCCTGACGGAGAGCCTGCAGATTGAAGGCGCGATGAAGCTCAATGGTCAACCGCTGACCGTCGACGCGATCCGTCGGTTTCTTGGAACGCCAACCGCCCAGGCGCTCGTCGCTGCATCCGTTGACGACAACCTCGAGTTTGTGCGCTATCTCGTCGATCCGCGCAAAGCCGAAGGGCTACGCCAGACGTTGACGCTCGCCGTCCAGGGGGAATCGCGTCTGCGGCGGCTCGAGTTCCACAACGGCGTGCTCGTGCTCACCTGGGCAGACGTTGCAGCCCCGACGCACATCGCGATCACACGTGAGGAGCTCGCCTCCTTCGTGCTCGGCACACGCAAGCCGGTGGCCCCGGACGCACTGAGCCAACTCGACCGTGTTCTAGATCGCAGCCACCTGATGCCCACCGGCGCGGTGGAGTCCTTGATGAAGGGAATGAAGGCCGTCAACAACACGGAGCAATAGGGCTCCGTTGCGGTGGCATGCCCGACGAGGATCGAAAGTGCTTTAACTGCTCGGACGCCGCAGGGCACCCGAGATACCGGTGCCGTCCACCAGGCTGGCCAGGAGCCCACATATCCAACGCCAAGGACACACCACAAATGCAATCTCGCGCAGTTTCACCCGATCTCCAGTCCATCTCCGACCGCGCCTACCTGTATGCCTACGGCATCGATGAAGCCTACAAGCATCTCCACAAAACACTGGTAGAGCCGGATTGCCCGGCCAATCGTTTTCAGATCATCCACCATCTCGCCGACGACAAATACACGGCGCACGTAAGCATCAATAACGACACCCTGCACCTAATGGGATGGCTGGATGTGGCCGCTGAGCCGGTGATCGTGTCGGTGCCCGATCATGATGACGGTCGCTACTGGGTGCTCCACACCATGGACATGGGGCACTACACAACAACCATGGAGGGTAAACGGACACGCGGTACCAAAGGGGGGGCGCTTCATGTTTGCGAACCAGCACTGGCAAGGCGAAGTCCCGGACGGCATTGCTGAAGTCGTCCGTGTGGAGAGCAACTTCATCAAGTTGATGGGTCGGGTGATGGCGACCGGTATCGAGGACGAGAAAAAGGCGCTGACCTATGTGGATGACTGGAATATCCGAACCTTAAGCGAATTCCTCGGATGCAACGGACCGAAGCCAAAGGTCCGCAATTTTGTGCCCGCCTCGGGAAACTCTTGGCTGGAGCGGGTGAACTTTGTGTTGGCGGACAGCACCATGGCGACCGCAGATGCTCATTGGCTAGCGGGGCTGGAGGCGTCCGGCATCGGTGCCGGGAAAGTCGACTTCACCCCAGAGCAGTTGGCCGCAGCGGCAATCAGCGAACAGCATGTGATCGCAAAGCTCAAGGAAGTTCTTCCGACACTCACCAACGCCAGTGACGCCCTGGGCACACGCGAACGACTTGGAACTGCCGACCGCATTCCGTTCCAGGTGGCTACGTATATCGGGCAGTGGGGGGCTCCGCCTGTCGAGGCTTCCTACATTCAGATGATCAAAGACCAGAACGGCGACATCCTGAATGGGGCTAACGATTACTCCATCACCTTCGTTCCGCCCGAGGTCTCCCAGTTCTGGTCGGTAACGGCTTACGGTTCGAAAACCAAGTTGATGATCGCCAATTCCCTCAACTGCCACAGCCGGGGCGACCGTCATGTGAAACTGAATGCCGATGGCAGCGTCACGCTCCGCCTCAGCCATGACACCAAGGGCAAGAAGGATGACACCAACTTCCTGCCGGTCCCAAGCGAAGACTTCTACCTCTTGCTACGTATGTATGGGGGTGATGAAGACGTGCAGACGGGCAAGTTTCCCGTTCCGGTAGTACAGAGAGTGATGCCATAGTCCTTCGCCGAGCCGACTAGCCCCTTTCAGGGCTTCGGAAGATGGCCATCGGCTCCATGGAGGCAACATTTACTCCTGAGACGATCCTCCAGCTGGAGCTGATCTTGGGTGTGGTGCTGTTCGTGATTGCCAGCGGCCTGCGGGCGCCCCTCGAGCAGCTGCTGCCCCAGTCCCAGCGCCGCTCAGCTCTGCCCTGACTGCGGCCATCTGTTCCTGGCCGAGGAACGCGATGAGCAGCGCCGCGGGCTCCAGCAGCTGGAGGGCGAGCTGGTTGAAATCACGGGCGCCGCCCGCCACCGGCCCAAACCCAACCAGCAGCAGCGGCCCCGGCGCACGCACCCGGCAGCAGGCTGCCGCACCTTCGAGGACCTGCTGCAGAGGGAGCAGGAACGTGGCTACAAGCCGGGCTGGGCGAGGCATGTCTGGGCTGCTCGGCAGCGCAGCGCTTAGTCGGTGTGCAGGCGAGCAGCGGCCAGAGGCCTTAGCGTTGACAGCAGTGCTGTCAGTGCAAGCAGGAGTCGCCCATGGCCACCCTCACCATCCGCAACCTCGACGAGCGCACGAAGACCCAGCTGCGCATCCAAGCGGCCCGCCATGGACGGTCCATGGAGGAGGAAGCACGCACGATCCTCCGCTCCGCCATCGAAGCCCGGCAGCCCGTCGCTGGTGGCAAGGGCCTGGGCAGTCGCATCCATGAGCACTTCGCCCAGCTCGGTGGCGTGGAGCTGGAGCTGCCCGAGCGCTCCTCCCTACCAACACCAGCCGAATTCGGCAGCGACGCGGAGCTTGCGCGCTGAGAACACCACGTTCAGCAAGGGGAGGGTTGGCTGTGATCTTGCTCGACACCAATGTGATCTCGGAGCTGATGCGTCCGCAGCCAGAGCCACGGGTGCTGGCCTGGGCCGATGGCCTCGATCCAGAGGCGGTGGCGATCACGGCGATGAACGAGGCAGAAATCCTGCATGGCCTGGCCCGGCTGCCGGATGGCCGCCGTAAGCAGCAACTGCAGCAGAGCTGGGATGCGCTGGCGACCGAGCTGTTCGCGGGCCGGATTTGGCCCTTCACAAGCGAGGCCGCCCACTGGTATGGCGAACTGCTGCGGCGACGCGAACGACTGGCCCGGCCGATGGCCACAGCGGATGCGGTGATCGCGGCCACGGCGCTGGCCCATGGAGTTCCCCTGGCCACCAGAGACACGGCCGACTTCGCGGAGATCGGCCTGGAGTTGATCAATCCCTGGGACGTGCCCTGACCCGCCCTGGCTTTTGCGCCTACAGCCGGATGGTCTGGATGGTTTCCACCGCGCTGGAGCTCTGCTCGGGCAGGGAATTCTTCAGAGCCTGGAGCTGGGGCAAGAGGTCGCGTACCGCCCGGCGCGGCACCAGCTCAGCAATGGCCTTGCCGCGGCGGGTGATCACCACCGACTGACCGGCTTCCACCGCGTCCAGCAGGCTCGAGAGCTTGGCCTTGGCTTCTGCTGCCGTCACCTCAAGCATGGCCACAGACCATCTGGATCCCCACGTCTAGGTGTTCGTCTGGTCGGGGCAGAGCCAGCACAGTTCTCAACGCGCCATACGCTTTGAACGGTGCAGCAGAGGTGCCATGAACACCATCTCAGCGCAAACGGCTGGCGAGCGGCTCGACGCACTGATCAATGAGGTGGTCGCGTCCGGCGAGCCGGTGCTGATCACGGGGATGGACAGCAAAGCCGTGCTGATTTCTGAAGAGGTGTGGCGCGGCATCCAGGCAACCCTCGATCTGGTCTCGATCCCCGGCATGCACGCCTCGATCCGGGATGGCATGGGCACCGCGCACCATGAGCTGAGCAGCGAGCCGCTCTGGTGAGCTGCTTAGCCGTGGCCTGAGGCTGCCAGGGAGCGCTCCAAGGACTCTTGCGCAAAGGCGTTGAGGCTCTTGTGGCTGGCTTGGGCACGCAGGGCCAGTTGCTCATGCAGCTGCGGTGAAATGCGCAGGTTGAACTTGCCCGAGTACTGCCGGCGCGGCTCAATCCCCTTCTCGCGGCAGACCTCCAGGAAGACATCCAACGACTTGCGGAATTCCCGGCGCAACTCCTCGGGGCTGGAGCCGTAGAAGTCAGCACCGCCGGTGAGGCCGAGGATCTCGCCGCGGAACAGGTCGGTGTCTTCGTCGTAGTCGATGCGGGCATGGAACCCTTCGAGGGTCATCAGGCTCATGGGGTCACTCCGTGTTGTTCAAGCCAGCGCCGGATGGAAGCGACAGCTCCCTTGTCGGTGTTCGGCGAGGGGTGGGGCCCGTGGAACACCCGCACCTCGTCACACAGGACAACCGCAACGCGGCTGCCTTCCCGTTCGCTGATCTCGGCGCCGAGCTCCTGAAACAGGGCCAACACATCACGCCAGGGAACAATGCCACTGACAGGCCTGACGAAGATCAGCTCAAGGGTGCGCTGGTGCTTGCGCTTCATGCAGTGACAGTACTGCTTTGTGGTACTGCTGCCAAGCTGTCGCGCTGCAGTCGCCTGGCTGATTGGCGTCGTACTGGCTGCCGAGCCGCAACCGCCAATACCTGCCGCAGGCCGCCGGCTAGCCAGGCAACAGGAGGCATGGCCTCCTCCCCCAGCGAACACGAGATCCAGCAGCGCATCGCCTGGCCTGTGGCCGCGGCGCGGTGCGGCTCTGGCGCAACAACACCGGCGCCCTGGTCGACCAGCAAGGGCGCTTCGTGCGCTTTGGGCTCTGCAAGGGCAGCAGGCGTTTCTGCGCCTCGTGCAGGAGCTTGGCGGAGTGGCGGCCGTGTGTCGCTCGATCGAGCAGGCCCGGGCGGTCCTGGACATCGGGCCTGCGGGAGGGCCAAGCGAATGAACAGGCCCGAACTCCGCAGGCAGCTGCAGGCCTTGGCCCGTCGCCATCCCGGCATCCACCCCTACACGCTGGCCCTGCGCTTCCAGGCCCAGACGGGCCGGGCTCTCACCGGCCAACAGGTCAAGCAGCTCTTGGCCGAGCCAGGAAACCACCAAAAGCAGGCTGCCAAGCTGTAACAAGCTCTGGCTTGCATTGCCAAGCAGCACTTAAGATTGGGCTATGGTACAAGCAAAAAAGCCCGTCAAACGCACCTACCAGGCCGTCCTCGACTGGCAGGACGATTCCCGCAAAGCCTTCGGGAAGATGCTGCTCAACTGGCGGCGCCGTAACGGCTGGACCCAGTACACCGCCTGCGAATGGGGCACGGAGGCCGAGTTTGAGGTGATCTCCTACGGCAACCTCTCGGTGATCGAGCAGGGAAAGGCCGGTGAACTGCGCCAGAAGGCATTCTTCCAGCTCGAGGAGCTCAACCGTCGCCTGGAGGAGAAGGACTGGGGACCGGTCAAGTCCCAGCGGTTGAAGGACCAGCTGAAGGATGCGGAGCCCCTGCGCGGCGATGACGACAAGCTCTGGGATGCCGTGGACTTCTGGAGCTGCTACATCGGCTATGTGCCGGTGCCCAGGGCCTTTCAAGCAGCACCCGCGCCAACCCTGACGTCAAAGCGCGCCGAGGAGATCTGTCAGAAATGGCGCCAGCACGTGCGCCGCGTAATCAAGGAAGGCGGTCTCGACGTCACCCAAACCCTGGAGCAACTGGTCAAGAGTGCACCGAAGGAGCACCAGAAGCGTTTCTCGGAAGTGCTGGCCATCGACGACTACAGCTCGGTTGAGCTGGCTCAGCTCTGGGTGGATGGCGAGGAGTTCCTGCCCGAACAGTGGATCAGCGCCTGGGAGCAGACGGCGCTGACCACCTAGGAGGCCTGCCCAGACAGGGGCCGTCCACAACCCGGACGATCCCGAGGGCGAGCAAGGGTTGCGCCTAGCGTTAGCTAGCCGCTAAGCTCAGGCCAGCGGGCACAAGCCCGGCTCTCAGTTGCCATGACCCAATCCCCCGCGCGCGCAGGCGCGCCAACCGACGCTCTTGAGCTGCTCGACGAAAAGGGCAGTGCCGAGCGCGCTCTCACCGCCGCCCTGGCCTCCTTCCAGGAACAGGTGCAGGCCGTTGCATCCCTTGATCTGGCTGCCGTGGTCGCAGCAGCCAGGCCAGCCTTAGCCTCAGGCATTGCCTTCAGTGCCCAGCTGGTTGAAATCCGCGGCCGCAACAAGTTGCGGGTCACCGTGATGCACGCTGGCGGTGCTGAGGTCACCAGCGAGGAGTGGGCCGACGAGGTCGACGACTTGCTGCGGGCCGCCGGCTGGATGCTGGCCATGCTGCTGGGCATTCCTTTGGCCAAACAGGCTCGGCCTGTAGAGACTGAGAAGGGTGGACCAGTCGAACTCGTAGACGTGGTTGCCGTTGACGATTCGGCTCAGGCCTCTCCTGCTCAGCATCCAGAGCAGGATCCCGCTCCGGCGGCTGACCTCGATGTCGCCCTGGAGCCCCTGACGCCCAAGGAGATCGAGGCCACCCACCAGCGGATCCTCGCCCTCCCGCAGGCCGCGCGTCAGGAGCTGACCAAGGCGTTCCGCGAGCACTTTCAGGTGCCGCGCAATGCCCGCTCCATCGGCGATCGCATCACCCAGCACCAGCACGCCGCCTTCATCGATTGCTTCCTGGAGGAGTGCGAGGGGCACGGGCCTGATGGCGCCGAGGCGCTGGCAGAGCCATGAGCACGAGCCATCGCCCCCGGCTGCCCCGTCGCTACGGCGAGCAGCCCCGCTCGGTGGCCGGCCGCCACTTCATCCAGACACAGGTGCGCACCCACGTCTACCTGCGGGTCCGCGAGGTGATGGAGCGCCACAACCTCTCGGCCAGCGGAGCAGTGCATCACCTGCTGCGCGAGCGCTTCAGCCTGCCGCCCCTTCCCCCGTTCGATCAACAGCCCATTCCCACCGATTCAACCCATGGCCAAGACATCTTCCGCACGCCCCTCGCCGAAGTGCGCTGGGCCCACCTGATCACCCCAAGGCATCAGCTCGACAAGAGCAAACCCAAGGCCTGGACTGCCGATCTGCTGCTGCCCAACAGCGACGAGAAGGCCCAGTCCTTCCTGCTGGCGATGGAGGACCAGTTCATCGCCCTCCACGGCAGCCGCAAGCGTCGGGCCGAGAAGGGCTTCCCCTGAAAGCCCGACAAGGAGAAGCCCAGTGACATCACTGTGGTGCGCTTCAAGGTGCCGCAGTTCCAGCGGCGCGACGGCTCTCTTTCTGAGGGGCCGCGCATCGTCGATGCCAGGAAGCAGCCCTGGGATGGGGCTGCCATCGGCAACGGCTCCAATGTGATCGTCGCCTTCGACATCTATGCCTGGGACGGGGAGAACGGCTGCGGCATGACGTTCCAGCCCCGCGCCATCCAAGTCGTGGAGTTCGTGCCTTACGAGCAGATCGATCCCACCGATGAGTTCGAGGAACTCGACGGCTACTCCGCGGCCACTGGCTCCAGCAGCTGGGCCGCCGATGACGACGAGGAGGCGCCCTTCTGATGAACCACCTCCAAAGCGTCCGCGGCGGTACAGGGGGCGGCGGCCGGCCCCGGGGGAGCCAACCCCAGCTGCCGGCCTTCTGCCGCACCCGCCGGCCCACCGTCACCGTCAGCGTCCGCAGCCTGGCTTCCCTGCAGCGCCTCGTGCTGCTGCTGCTCGTGTTGCAGCTGAGCACCCTGCTGCTGGTGATCGCCGGGCCTGTGCCGCCGCGGCTCTCACCAACCCCAGCAACCTCTCGCACCTTGATTGCCGCCGCGGCCGGGATGACCGCCAGCGGACCCACCCCTGTCACACCGCGTCAGGTCCCATGAACCGCAACGAATCGTCCCTGGCGCCCTTTCAGTTCGAGGGCCGCCAGGTCCGGGTGATCACCGATGAGCAAGGCGAACCCTGGTTTGTCGCCGCCGATGTCTGCGCTTGCCTGGCAATCCGGAATCCAAGCGACGCACTCAACCGGCTCGACGACGACGAAAAGGGTCTCGGTTTAACCGAGACCCCTGGAGGAAACCAGTCCCTCACAACGGTCAACGAGCCCGGCCTCTACAACCTGGTGCTGGGCAGCCGCAAGCCAGAGGCCAGGCGCTTCAAACGCTGGGTCACCCACGAGGTGCTGCCGTCCATCCGCCGCACCGGCCGCTACGCGATCGCCAACACCGTGGCCGCCCTGCCAGCTGCGCACCAGGACCGCGTCAGCGCCCTGCTGCTGATCGGTGATGCCGTGGCCCGGGTTCCCGGCGTGAAACGCGGCATCGCCATGGCCGCCACCCTCACCTGCATTCAGGAGAACACTGGCCTGGCAACCGAAAGCCTGCGGCGGGCACTGCCGGCAACGGAGGAACCGATCTGCTCCCTCAATGCCACGGGCCTGGGCCAGTTGCTCGGCATGAAGGCCAAGGACACGAACCAGCACCTTGCCGCCTGCGGGCTGCAGGTCCGCAACCAGCGTGGGGAGTGGGAGCTCACCGATGCCGGCCGGTCCTGGGGCGAGGCCCTGCCGTATTGCCGCCAGGGGCACAGCGGCTACCAGATCCTCTGGAACCCCGCCGTTGTCGACGTGGTGCGGGAGCTGGGCTGATGGACAGCGCCGGTCGAAGGCCAGGGTGTGAGCCATGAAGCCAGACCCCAGCGATATGGGGGAGGTGGTGGCTGAGCTGACGGATCAACTCGCGAGACTCTCGGCACAGTTGAAGTTACTCACGGCGCAACAGCCATCGCCGGAGCGGAAAAGCAGTCCCTGGCTTCCCTTGCGAGAGGCAGCGGAACTGCTGCACTTCTCCTCGCCCCGGGCCCTCAAGTACCGCATCGTGCGTGGTGGATTCCCCCCGGACTGCTACCGCCGGATGCCCTCACCCTCAGGAAAACGCCATGCCTATCTGGTGAATGTGGAGCGCTATCTCAGGACGCTGCGCTGAGCACGGCCTGGAGCGACTCCATCTCATGGGCATCAAACCAGCGCTGGTAGACGCTGCTGTGCACCGCCAGGCTGTGGCCCATCGACTTGGCCGCCAGTGAGGGCGAGATCTTCGGGTTGTGAATCGCCCGCACCGCCCAGGCATGACGCAGGTCGTACGGCTGAAACGCAGCTCCTGCACGGCGGAAGGCCTGACCCATCAGGGCCCCCACATCACGGTGGCTGCGCTCGGGGTTGAAGGCCGGCAGCCGTAGACAGCGGCCAACGCCACCGGCCACTGCCACGAGGCCGACAGCCGATCAATCAGCGCTTCGATCGCCTCATCCTTGGGCAGATCGCGGGGAGCATGGCTGCGAGCGGCGCTGTAGCCCTTGCCAAGTTCCCGCAGTTGGGACACCAGCTCATCGGGCCAGTCGAGGGCCCTGGCCACCGTGGCCGCGGCCTGAGAGGCCCGGCGCCTGGAGCGGCTGCCTGATGGCGTGGCTTCCACCAGTGCCACCAGGTGCTCGGGCCGCAGGAAGCTGATCTCAAGCAAGGGTGCCAGCGGAGCGTCGTAGTCCACCTTCCAGCTGTCTTCCGCGGATGGGCCTCGGCGCCGCTGCTTGCCCCACCACTTGCGGGTGAGCCGCACCGCCTGGAGACCGCTGACACCTTCGGGCTGTTCGGCCGGCTGATCCTGCTTGCGCTGGCGCCCTTTGGGCAGCCAGGGTCCAGTCGAAGGCCTCCAGCCCGAGGCGGTGCCGCTCCAGGGCATTGCCGAGCTGCTCAGCCAGCTGCAGCGACTCGGTGGCCTGATCCGGGTAGGCGAGGCGGGTGCTGATGCGGTGCTGCTTCGGTTCGGCACCGGGCGGGTCCGTGGGTCGCGGCGGCATGGTCGCCCGCAGGCGCACCCGACCACCCGCCACATCGAGGGTGACCCCATGACCTTTCAGCTTCAGAGCGGCGTTCTGGCGGCTGAGCCAGGGGTCGGAGGGAGGCACCGGATTTGCCTAACCATTTGCCTAATCGTGGTCGATCCGGGCCGATTTGCCTAGTTCTTTGCCTAGCAGCAAAGGCCCTCGGAGCCCGCTTTTTGGGCCCTGGCATCCCTGAAAACCCCTGCTGCGACTGGGGTTTTGAAGAACGGGGCTGGCGGGACTCGAACCCACGACCTACGGTTTAGGAAACCGTCGCTCTATCCGGCTGAGCTACAGCCCCCGACAGGTGCCAGTCTGCCGCGGGGCCTGCCCATGGTGCCAGCGCAAGGAAGCGCGCGCTGCTGTGCGGATCTGCCGACAGAAGGAGGTAGCCCTTGCCGGCGAAATACCCATTCAGCGCCCTTGGTGCTAATGTGGAGCAGCTCTGCTCATCCTGGGCGGCACTACTCTCTAAAACCTCACTACAATGAGCCTGATCTCTACCAAAGGGATCCTCGCCGGTGCCGTTCTGGCATCCGCAGGAACTCTTGCCATCAGCGCAACGCCTGCCCAAGCTGCTGCTTGCGCTACCAACGCCACAATTGGTAGCCTGTCAACGCCTTGCGACCTGTTGGGCTTCACACTTCAGATCACTTCCTTCACTGATGGCAGTGTTGGCATTCAAACTAGTGGTGATACTGATGGATTTTTCGGTATTGGCCAAATTGGCTCTAAGCCTGCAGGCAGCTTTGATTTTACAGTAACTGCTGCGCCTAACACATTTTTCGACTTCAGCGACTTCCTCCTCTCCGGCCCTCCAGGACAACCTTCGTCAGTCACCACTCCTTTCTTCTCCTTTACCGCAAACGGTGATTCCTTCACCAATACCGCTACTAGTCTGACAAGCATCTCGGGCACATATAGTTATGCTCCCACTGGCCCACTGAGCATTTCCTCTCTCAAGTTCACCACTGAAGTCCCAGTTCCCCTGCCTGTCGTGGGTGCCGGCCTTGCCTTTGGCTTCACCCGCAATCTCCGCAAGCGAGCGAAGTCTGTCGCCTGAAGCGTATATCGCTCACCATTTTCACCTACTCCCCCCTAGGGGGGAGTTTTTTTTATGTCGGCACTCCCAGCGTGGGTCTCACCCTCCCATCTGTGTCTGACGCCATGGAAGGTCTAAGGTCTGATGGAAAGCAGGCGAGGTGATCGCGATCGGGGGGCTGCCGGTCTTCGGAGCAGCGGCCCGTCCGGTTGAGGAAAGTCCGGGCTCCCCAATGGCCAGGCCTGCTGGGTAACGCCCAGTGCGGGCGACCGTGAGGACAGTGCCACAGAAACACACCGCCGATGGCCCCCGGGGCAACCCGGTGGGATCAGGCAAGGGTGCAAAGGTGCGGTAAGAGCGCACCAGCAGCATCGAGAGGTGCTGGCTCGGTAAACCCCGGCCGGGAGCAAGGCCCAGGGACCATGGTTGGCCAGTTCACCGGTCCCGACCCAAGTGCGCCGCTCGAGGCCGCCGGTAACGGCGGTCCCAGACAGATGATCACCCCCCAGCCCAGTCAAGGCCGGATCCTGGGAGAACAGAACCCGGCTTACGTCCTGCTTTCACCCCCTTAACGCCAGCCCCAGCCCAAGCTCTCCCCCCACTCCCGCCTCACCTTGACCCCGGAGCGCCGCCGGCAGCTGCTCGCCCTGCTCGCTGAACTGGGGCTCGATCCGCTGGAGCGCCAGGGTCCGGGCGACTCCCCCCAGGCCCTGGCGCCGCTGGAAGAGGCCCTCAGCCACACCTCCGCCCGCCTGCCGCGCAACCATGAACGGCTGGAATTCCTCGGTGATGCGGTGCTGCGCCTGGCCGCCGCCGAGTACCTCGAACAGCACCACGGCGGGCTCTCGGTGGGCCAGCGCTCGGCCCTGCGCGGCCAGTTGGTGAGCGACCGCTGGCTGGCCGAACTCGGCGAGCGCTGCGGCCTGGAGCGGCTGTGGCGGATTGGCGCCATGGCCGCCGGCGACCGAGCCGGCCGCGCCACGATCCACGCCGAACTGTGCGAGGCCCTGGTGGGGGCCGTCTATCTGGCCTGGGGCGGCCCCCATGGCGGCCTGCTGGCCGTGGCCCGCTGGCTCACGCCCCACTGGCAGAGCAGCGCCCAGGAGTTACTCAGCGACCCCGACCGCCACAACTGGAAATCAGCCCTGCAGGAGTGGAGCCAGGCCCGCGGCCTCGGCCTGCCCACCTACCACTGCCGCCAGGCCAGCAGCGTCCATGGTGACCCACGCCGCTTCCACTGCACCGCCAGCTTGCCGAGCGGCTCACCCGGCCAGCTCACCGCGGCGGAAGGGTGGGGCCCATCCCGCCGCGCCGCCGAGCAGGCCGCCGCCGCCCGCCTGCTGCAGCTGCTCAGGTCTGCTCCAGCCGGCTGAGCGGCATCGTCACCAGCTTGTCCCAGTTGCCGCCCTCGAACAGCACGGCGGCCCGGTCGCCGCTGATCCGCTGCACAAAGCCCCGGTAGCCGTTGTAGATCGAGCGCCCGTCGCGCACCACCACGGTGGAGCCGGGCAGGATCGGCAGGTCTGCCATGGGGGGACGGGAGCTCGCTGGGAGCCATTATCGGGGGGCAGCGGCCAGGGATGGCATGAACGGCGACACGGGGGCCGACCAGAACGACGAGCTGCTGCTGGTGGGGCGGCTGGTGGCGGCCCAGGGCCTGCGCGGCGAGCTGCGGGTGCTGCCCCTGAGCGACTTTCCTGAACGCTTCACCCGCCCCGGCAACCGCTGGCTGCGCCAGCCCGGTGGTCCGCCGAGGGCCGTGCAGCTGCTGGCCGGCCGCCCCCTGCCCGGCAAGGAGCTGTTCGTGATCCGGCTGGAGGGCTGCGACAGCCGCGAGGCCGCCGAAGCGCTGGTGAACCAGGAGCTGCTGGTGCCGGCCAGCGACCGGCCGCGCCTGGCTCGGGGCGAATTCCATTTGCTCGACCTGGTGGGCCTGGAGGCCCGGTTGCTGCCCGAGGGGGAGCCCCTGGGCCGGGTGACCAACCTGCTCCACGCCGGCAACGACCTGCTGGAGCTGGAACTGGCCCCGCAGCGGGGCGGACGCAGGATCCTGGTGCCCTTCGTGCAGGCGATCGTGCCCCAGGTGCACCTGGCTGAGGGCTGGATCGGCCTCACGCCTCCGCCCGGCCTGCTGGAGCTCTGAACCAGCTGCTGGGGGCTTCTGGCCTGGCTGGCAGCCGGATACTGCGCCACCAGGCCCTGCTGGGTGATCATGGCTGCAAGCAGCCCCGTTCCGCACCCGCGCCATGGCCCTCGACAGCACGGCTCCCGACAGCACAACCACTGCTGCCCAGGCACCCGCGGCCCAGACCACCACCTCCCACCCAACCCTGGTGCCGGTGATCCTCTGCGGCGGCACGGGCACGCGCCTCTGGCCCCTGTCGCGGGCCACCTATCCCAAGCAGTACTGGGCCCTGGCCGGCGACTCCGACGACACCCTGCTGCAGCAGACCCAGCAGCGGCTGGCGGGCCTGCCCGGGCTGGCGCCACCGCTGCTGATCTGCAACGAGGACCACCGCTTCATCGTGGCCGAGCAGATGCGCCAGATCGGCGTGGACCCCGCCGCCATCCTGCTGGAGCCGATCGGCCGCAACACCGCCCCGGCCGTGGCCGTGGCCGCCCTCAAGGCCACCGCCCAGGGGGAGGACCCGCTGCTGCTCGTGCTGGCGGCCGACCACGTGATCCGTGACGCCCCCCGCTTCCGGGCCACGGTGGCCGCCGGCCTGGCCGCCGCCGAAGCGGGCCAGCTGGTGACCTTCGGCATCGTGCCCAGCGCCCCGGAAACCGGCTACGGCTACATCGAGGCCGCCCAGGGCCTCGCCGGCGCCACAGCGCCGGTGCCGATCGCCCGCTTCGTGGAGAAGCCCGACCGGGGCTCCGCCGAGCAGTTCCTGGCCACCGGCCGTTTCACCTGGAACAGCGGCATGTTCCTGTTCAAGGCCAGCGCCATCCTGGCCGAGCTGGAGCGCCTGGCGCCCGAGGTGGTGAGCGCCTGCCGCTCCGCCCTGGAGCACGACTCCGCCGACCTCGACTTCCTGCGGCTGGAGCGGGAGGTGTTCGCCGGCTGCCCCAACGTGGCCCTGGACGTGGCCGTGATGGAGAAGACCGACCGGGGCGCCGTGCTGCCCCTGGAGGCCGGCTGGAGTGACGTGGGCAGCTGGAGCGCCCTCTGGGACACCACCGACCGGGACCCCGCCGGCAACGTGCTGCGCGGCCGGGTGATCAGCCAGGACAGCCGCAACTGCTACCTGCGCAGCGAGCACCGCCTGGTGGTGGGCCTGGGGGTGGACGACCTGGTGGTGGTTGAGACCGACGACGTGGTGCTGGTGGCCCACCGCGACCGCGCCCAGGAGGTGAAGGGCGTGGTGGCCCTGCTGGAGCGCCAGGGGGCCCGCGAGAGCAAGGCCCACCGCAAGATCTACCGGCCCTGGGGCAGCTACGACGGCGTGGTGGAGGGGGAGCGCTGGCAGGTGAAGAAGATCGTGGTCAACCCCGGTGCCAGCCTCTCGCTGCAGATGCACCACCACCGCGCCGAGCACTGGGTGGTGGTGCAGGGCACGGCCCTGGTGGAGAAGGACGGCAGGCAGGAGCTGGTGGGGGAGAACCAGAGCACCTACATCCCCCTGGGCTCCAGGCACCGCCTCACCAACCCCGGCAAGATCCCGGTGGAGATGATCGAGGTGCAGAGCGGCCCCTACCTGGGCGAGGACGACATCGTGCGCTTCGAGGACCGATACGGCCGCAGCGACCAATCCCAAGCGGCGCCATCGGCCCTGGGCTGACCGCAGAACCATCGCACTTGCCACCAGCCCACCGAAGGTGGGCCTATTCCACCGTGACGCTCTTGGCCAGGTTGCGGGGCTGATCCACATCCAGGCCCCGGTGGGCGGCGATGTGATAACTCAGCAGCTGCATCGGAATCACCGTGAGCAGCGGGCTGAGCAGCTCGTCCACCACCGGCACCGGCAACAGCACATCAAAGATCTCGCTGTCGGGGCAGGCCGGCGCCACGCCGATCAGCTCGGCGTCGCGGGCCTTGGCCTCCTGGGCGTTGCTGAGTACCTTCTCGAACACCGTGCCCGGCACGGCGATCGACACCACCGGCACCCGGGCATCGAGCAGGGCGATCGGTCCGTGCTTCATCTCCCCGGCGGGGTATCCCTCGGCGTGGATGTAGCTGATCTCCTTGAGCTTGAGGGCCCCCTCCAGGGCGATCGGAAAGTTGATGCCCCGGCCCAGAAAAATCACGTCCTGGGTGCCCTCGAAGCGGTGGGCCAGGGCCTCTGCCCGCTGGTCGTGGTCCTCGATCAGCTGGCGCAGCTGCTCGGGCACCGCCCGCAGAGCCGCCACCAGCTCCTGCAGCCGCTCGCGACTGATCGTGGCGCCGCCCGCCTGCAGCCCCACCCGCCGCTCCGCCAAGGCCAGCGCCAGGCCGTAGAAGGCCAACAGCTGGCCCATGAACGTCTTGGTGGCCGCCACCCCCACCTCGATGCCGGCGCCGATGTCCAGCACCTGGTCCACCATCCGCCCCAGGGAGCTCTCGGGCCGGTTGGTGATCCCCAGCAGCCGCGGCGCGTAGGCCGGATCGGCCACCAGCCGGCGGCGCTCCTGCTCCATCGCCAGGGCCGCCAGGGTGTCGGCCGTCTCGCCGGACTGGGTGACGCCGATCGTGAGGGTGTGGGGCCCCAGCGGCGGCGGCCCATAGCGGAACTCGCTGGCATAGAACACGCGGGTGGGGATGCCGGCCAGCTGCTCCAGCAGATGGGCGCCCACCTGGGCGGCATGGCGGCTGGTGCCGCAGGCCAGCACGTCGATCCGCTCCACCCCCACCAGCAGACCCTCATCGAGCGGCAGTGCCACCAGCCGCTCACCCGCCTCCGGCAGGTGGCGCGCCAGCCACAGCGCCGCCGTTTCCGGCTGCTCGTGGATCTCCTTGAGCATGAAGTGGCGGAAGCTGCGCTTGTCCGCCACGTGCTCGGTGCCCGTGAGCAGGCTGGGGCTGCGCTCCACCCGCTCACCCGCCTGGTCGTACAGCTCGATACCCAGGGGGGTGAGCAGGGCCGTCTCGCCGTCCTCCAGGGGCAGGATCGTGCGCGTGAAGCCCGCCAGGGCCGGCGTGTCGCTGGCGCAGAGGAATTCCCCCTCCCCAAGGCCGATCAGCAGCGGCGCCGCCTTGCGCGCCACCACCAGCGCCCCCGGCGCCTCGGCCCACACCACCGCCAGGGCATAGGCCCCCTGCAGCCGCGGCAGCACCGCCTGCACCGCCTCCAGCAGCAGGGCACCGCCAGCCCGCCGCCCGCCGGCCTGCAGGCGCTCCAGTTCCTGCCCCAGCAGGTGGGGGATCACCTCGGTGTCGGTATCGCTGCGGAACACCACGCCGTCCGCCTGCAACGCCTCGCGCAGGCTGCGGTGGTTTTCGATGATCCCGTTCTGCACCACCGCCACCCGGCCGGAGCCATCCAGATGGGGATGGGCGTTGCGCTCCTCCGGCTTGCCATGGGTGGCCCAGCGGGTATGGCCGATGCCGCAGTGTCCCGGCGCCCCCTGGGCCTCAAACCGCTGGGTGAGGTTCACCAGCTTGCCCTCGGCCCGCAGGCAGTGCAGCACCCCCGCGCCGCCCTGCTCCACCCCGCACCGCTCCACCGTGGCGATGCCGGCCGAGTCGTAGCCCCGGTATTCCAGCTGGCGCAGACCCTCCAGCAGCAGGGGAGCCGCCTCCCGCGATCCGATCAGGGCAACGATCCCGCACATAGGGGCCCGCAGGGGAAGAGGACAACAAAAAAGCCCGGTGGGGGCCGGGCCTGAGCTTATGGGACGTGGCTGATTTCGCGGGAGCTCGGGAGGGGGCCCTGGGCAGCCATTGGGCTCAGTAGGCCAGACCCATCGAACGGGTGGTCTCGTCGCCCAGGTACACGCGGATGCTGAGGAAGTCGGTGGGGCAGGCGGTCTCGCAGCGCTTGCAGCCCACACAGTCCTCGGTGCGGGGCGACGAGGCGATCTGACCGGCCTTGCAGCCATCCCAGGGCACCATCTCGAGCACGTCGAGGGGGCAGGCGCGCACGCACTGGGTGCAGCCGATGCAGGTGTCGTAGATCTTGACGGCGTGGGACATCTGAACTCCGGAGGTGCTGAGACTCGGCGTCCCGCCAAGGTACCCAAGAGCTGCGGACCCGCTGGCCCGGCGGCCGCAGCCCTTCACCCTTGTTCATACGTCGCCGCCATGGCCGGAGCGGCGGGCAGGGTGACCCGTAGAGTGCCTCGACTCTCACAGCGGCCATGTCCCAGGAAGCGATCTTTGAGAAAGTGCGCTCGATCGTTGCCGAACAACTCAGCGTTGACGCTGGCGAGGTGAAGCCCGAGTCGAACTTCCAGAACGACCTCGGCGCCGATTCCCTCGACACCGTCGAGCTGGTGATGGCCCTGGAGGAGGCCTTCGACATCGAGATTCCCGACGAGGCCGCCGAGGGCATCACCACCGTGGGTGACGCCGTCAAGTTCATTCAAGAGAAGCAGGCCTGAGCCGCTCCATGGTTGAGGGTCTCCAGCGCGTCGTCGTCACCGGCCTGGGCGCGGTCACACCGATCGGCAATGACGTCCCCAGCTACTGGCAGGGTCTGTCGAACGGGCGCAACGGGGTGGCACCGATCACCCTGTTCGATGCCGCCCGGCATGCCTGCCGTTTCGCCGCCGAGGTGAAGGACTTCGATCCCAGCGCCTGGCTGGAGCCGAAGGAGACGAAGCGCTGGGATCGCTTCTGCCAGTTCGGCGTGGTGGCCGCCAAGCAGGCCATCGCCGATGCCGGCCTCAGCATCGACGACGGCAACGCCCAGCGGGTCGGCACCGCGATCGGCTCCGGCGTGGGCGGCCTGCTGATGATGGAGACCCAGGCCCAGGTGATGAGTGCCCGCGGTCCAGACCGGGTGAGCCCGTTCTGCGTGCCGATGATGATCCCCAACATGGCCACCGGCCTGACGGCGATCGCCATCGGCGCCAAGGGTCCGAGCAGCGCCGTGGCCACGGCCTGTGCCGCGGGCTCCAACGCCATCGGCGATGCCTACCGGCTGATCCAGCTCGGTCTGGCCGATGCGATGGTGTGCGGCGGTGCCGAATCGGCGATCACCCCCCTGGGGGTGGCCGGCTTCGCCAGCGCCAAGGCCCTCTCCTTCCGCAACGACGACCCGGCCACCGCCAGCCGTCCGTTCGACGCCGAGCGCAACGGCTTCGTGATCGGCGAGGGGGCCGGCATCCTGGTGCTGGAGAGCCTGGAGCACGCCAGGGCCCGGGGTGCCCGGATCCTGGCCGAAGTGGTGGGCTATGGCATGACCTGCGATGCCCACCACATCACCTCCCCGTCCCCGGGCGGGGTGGGAGGCGCCGAGGCCATGCGCCTCGCCCTCCAGGACGCCCGGCTGGAGCCCGAGGCCGTGGACTACGTCAACGCCCACGGCACCAGCACCCAGGCCAACGACAGCAACGAAACCGCAGCCATCAAATCGGCCCTGGGGGACCACGCCTACCGGATCCCGGTGAGCTCCACCAAGTCGATGACCGGGCACCTGCTGGGTGGCAGTGGCGGCATCGAGGCCGTGGCCGCCATCCTGGCCATGGAGCATGGCCTGGTGCCTCCTACGATCAATTACAGCAATCCGGATCCGGCCTGTGATCTGGACGTCGTGCCCAATCAGGCCCGAGACTCGACACTCAATGTTGTGCTCTCCAATTCCTTCGGATTCGGTGGCCACAACGTCTGTCTGGCGTTCCGGCGCATGAGCTGACACTCCTTCGGCTCCTCACTCCTCTGCAGCCCGGCATCCGGTCCTTCCCGGCCCCTGCCGCGCATCCCTGAATTCCTCGCTCCTCCCCGATGGTCGCCGCCCCCTCCTCCCCCACCTCCTCCGCCAACGCGTTGGAGTCGCTGTGCATCAACAGCATCCGCTTCCTGGCCGTTGACGCGATCAACAAGTCGAATTCCGGCCACCCCGGGCTGCCGATGGGCTGTGCCCCGATGGCCTATGCGCTCTGGGACAAGACCCTCAGGCACAACCCCAAGAACCCCCAGTGGTTCAACCGCGACCGCTTCGTGCTCTCAGCCGGCCACGGCTGCATGCTGCTCTACGCGCTGCTGCACCTCAGCGGCTACGACTCGGTGACCATCGAGGACATCAAGCAGTTCCGCCAGTGGGGCTCCAAGACCCCCGGTCACCCCGAGACCTTCGAGACCCCCGGGGTTGAAGTGACCACCGGTCCCCTGGGTCAGGGGATCGCCAACGCCGTGGGTCTGGCCATGGCCGAGGCCCACCTGGCCGCCAAATTCAACAAGCCCGACTGCAAGCTCGTCGACCATTACACCTATGTGCTCATGGGTGACGGCTGCAACCAGGAAGGCGTGAGCGGCGAGGCCGCCTCCCTGGCCGGCCACCTGGGCCTGGGCAAGCTGATCGCCCTCTACGACGACAACCACATCACCATCGACGGAAACACCAATGTTTCCTTCACCGAGGATGTGCTCAAGCGCTACGAGGCCTACGGCTGGCACACCATTCACGTGGCGGATGGCAACACCGACGTGTCCGCGATCGCCCGGGCCATTGAGGAAGCCAAGGCCGTCACCGACAAGCCCAGCCTGATCAAGGTCACCACCACGATCGGCTATGGCTCCCCCAACAAGGCCAACACCGCCGGCGTGCACGGTGCCGCCCTGGGGGCCGATGAGGCGGCCCTCACCCGCCAGAACCTGGGCTGGACCTACGGCGACTTCGAGGTGCCCCAGGAGGCCTACGACCACTGGCGTCAGGCCGTGAGCCGCGGCGCCGCCGCCGAAGCCGAGTGGAACGCCACCCTGGAGGCCTACCGCGCAACCTACCCGGCCGAAGCCGCCGCATTCGAGCGCCAGCTGCGCGGCGAGCTGCCCCAGGGCTGGGACGCCAACCTGCCCAGCTACAGCGCCGACGACAAGGGCCTGGCCACCCGCCAGCACTCCTACAACTGCCTCAACGCCATCGGCCCCAACCTGCCCGAGCTGATCGGCGGTTCGGCCGACCTCACCCACTCCAACCTCACCGACATCAAGGGCGAGAAGAGCTTCCAGAAGGGTGCTGAAGAGAACCGCTACCTGCACTTCGGTGTGCGCGAGCACGCCATGGCGGCCATCCTCAACGGCCTGGCCTACCACGGCAGTGGCCTGATCCCCTACGGCGGCACCTTCGCCGTGTTCGCCGGCTACGCCCTCGGCGCCATCCGCCTCTCGGCCCTCAGCGAGCTGGGCGTGATCTACGTGCTCACCCACGACTCCATTGGCCTGGGCGAGGACGGCCCCACCCACCAGCCGATCGAGACCCTGGCCACCCTGCGCTCCCTGCCCAACCTGCTGGTGATCCGCCCTGGCGATGGCAATGAGACCAGTGGCGCCTACCAGGTGGCCGTGACCAACCGCAAGCGCCCCACCGTGCTGATCCTCAGCCGCCAGGCGATGGCCAACCAGGCCAACTCCAGCCCCGCCGCCGTGGCCAAGGGCGGTTACATCCTCGAGGACAGCACCGGCAGCCCTGACCTGATCCTGATCGGCACCGGCACCGAGCTGGAGCTGTGCACCAAGGCCGCCGCCCAGCTGCGCGCCGAAGGCAAGAACGTGCGGGTGGTGTCGATGCCCTGCGTTGACCTGTTCGAGGAGCAGGACGCCGCCTACCGCGAGAGCGTGCTGCCCGCCGCCTGCCGCAAGCGTCTGGTGGTGGAAGCCTCCAGCTCCTTCGGCTGGCACAAGTATGTGGGTTTCGACGGCGACACCGTCTCGATCGACCGCTTCGGCGCCTCCGCCCCCGGCCCCGTGTGCCTGGAGAAGTTCGGCTTCACCGTCGACAACGTGGTGGCCAAAGCCAAGGCTCTGGGCTGAAGATTACACAGTTTCCCAACAATTTTCAGCCCCCCCGCATCGCGAGGGGGCTATTTTTTTGCCTATATCGCCCAAGCTATCGTGAAGCAGGCGCCAGCTAGCCATCAATTCAGAAACGGAAGATTTTACGCGATTTCGACACTAATCGGCATAGCAGCGCTGTCATTCTGCCTTATGGTCTGGAGGGAAGGATTTACAATTCTATCAAGCAGCTCTGGCGACCTTGCGGCAGAACATTACTTTATAGACAGAACCTGCCAAGCCAATAACTACTGGCCAGGGTGGCCAATCAACCCCAACAATAATGGGGCAGCCCTTGGCAATTTTGCCCCAAATATAGCGCTCTACGCAATTTTCTTTAGCTCTTGCAAGCTGAGCTTAATTACTAGAGCAAACAGCCTGCAAACATTTCTAGCCACTGGGATAACGATGACGCTGTCTCTTGGTTACATAGCGTGCAGAGCAGCAGATCTGAGCAAATTTACCAGCCTCTTCAGCGCAATCAGCGTAACAACAGCACCTTGCGCGATCTCCAGATTAGGACATCTCTCTCTGTCTCAACTCTGGCCTGTACTACCCACAATCTCGTGCTGCCTTATTATAATTAATGGACACAAAATAGCGAGGCACCCCAAGCAATGGATTGGAGCCCTGAAAGGATACGGCCTTGGATGCCTGCTTGGAACTCTAGCTTTTCCAGGCCAGGACTATTATATTATCTTCGGCTCTGCTCTTGTCGCGTCCTGTGCAACATGGAAGTGCTCATGCCCAAAAAAAAGCTCAGATGGAGACCCACTGGAAGAAACCGGAAGAAACTGGGCCACGTTAATATCACTAGCAATTTCGACAGGTTTTATATCCATAAATCTCCTTGTTTTAACATCAAAAATATTGCTTTGGACCATCCCAAGCTGGGCGAGCGAAGCCACAAGAAGATTGCCATCTGAACAATTCTCATATGGATTCTGGCCCTTGGCGCTGGGGCAGTCACCCATTTACAACAGTTTTTTGTCTCAAAGACTTGAAGAATCAGGGATTATTCTGAATGAAAGCCCGTTTGCCTCATCTGGCAGCCTCCTGATCATCATTGCAGCAATAATCGCAATATCAAGACTAAGAAGGCAAGCCCTGCCTAAATCTGCAAGTAGGCCCAAGAAATCAGGCGACCTACTTTCAGCAGCCTCGGTCGTCTTTCTAATCTCCTTAGCAATAGCTCTATTGTGCACCTCTGCAGGGAGTTTTGGGACTCTTTTTGCGGTATTCATTTCCCCACAGCTACGGGCACTTAATCGTTTCCTGCCCTATTTATATGCGCCTGCAGTAGTCGTTGTAGCCTTGTGGCTGGAAAACACTATACTGCACATCAAGCAAGAATTTAAAATCGAAGTGAACTCATGAGCAAGATACAATCAAATATCTCGCAGACATTACTCATTGTGACGCCCCTATTAGTGGCCATTGTTTGGATACTTGAGATTGGAGGCTCGATGAGATTACTCAGGCCCAATAGTGCGATGCCCGAACAGAATAAGATGAATACCCATGCTAAGTCTGATCTAGCAAGTTATTTAGGCCTTAGCACGCAAGCAAGTAGTGTTTGCGACAGTAGCTTAAAGATTTTAAAAGTATGGATCTCTCCATACCGCCCATTCCCAGAAGCAGGAAGTCCCAGCTTGTGGATGTCGCGAGGCCTAGGAGACTACGAGTACCTCGCTCTACTAAGAGGTAGTTCATGCAGAAAGCTTAGAATCAACTATGGAGCGTTCAAGCATTCTCCAGCACATATAATATTCGACAAAGCTCGCTCCCAAGGCATTGCGGCTGAAATGCTCACAGCATGGCATTATAGATTTGATTCGTTCGTACTTGACCTGAATAAAGTCTGGCTTGAAAACGCTGAGTTTAGGCTCAAATGCAAGTTTAAAACTAGGTGCAACATAACAAAAGATAACTTTGCCGTCATTTCTCTCAAAAACAAGGAAGATGTGGATGACATAGCCCAAATCCTTCTCGATGTTCACCCCAAAGGCCAGGAGCAAAACTCGTTTCAAGAATACTTTCTCGAGCTAACTGGCATCAAGCCAAGTGAGTGGGGACCAGTTGAGAAATCAAGAGATGGCAAGAGCATTTGGACATGGTCAAAAGAGTTAGGACTTAAAAAATCATATGTGCTGGGGGGAACTCGACTCACCGCCATCCCTGAGAATCTAGAGCTAATATTACGCCCCGCCCCATCGATTGAGAATCTCAGAGTAGCTCTAAAGTGCATGAATGGCAAGAAAATAAGGATGCTAGCGACAAGCAAGCCTATTTCTATCTCCAGCGAACTCAAAGACTGCCAGCCAGAAAGCATTGAGGCGATAAGCTTCTCAAGCATTAATGGGGGAACCTCGAATGCACTGGGGAGTTCAATTCCGCCGCTAGGTCCAAATGATAATAGACGAAGCCTTTTTGCCTTAGAAGCAAGCCAATGAAGCAGCACCGCCCGAGTATATTAGTTATCACGGAAAGGGCTTAGCCCTGTCTGAAGGGGCACCCTATAACTTGCCTGCATGGTCCTCAATAGGCCTGGAAGTACCTCCGTTAAGTAACTTACAGATCACAGCTACACCCCTCATTCGCGCGATCGACGGCTCTGATGATGTCATTTTCGAATCTAAGGAGTTGGCGGAATCTTTTTATCATTATGATCTCTACAAACCCGCCGTTCAGAACCATCTGCAGCAATTGGCCAAGGGCATCAAAGCCGTGCAAGTTCATGAGATCAACGCCCGCGTACGCCTCAAGGACGGGCGCGATCAAGGGGTCGTAGTAATCTCACAGCAACGGCATAGTGCTGCACATGCACCCTGAGAAGAATAGCCTAACAATAATGCTAAACTTAAACAACGACCAGGCGGCCAGAACATGAAGGCGTACTTCGACGCATATTCGGAAAGTTACAAGAATATTCTGGCACAAAGCACTGGTGAAGACATCGAGTCTGCAAGCTTCTTTGCCAGACAGAAGGTCAACCATCTAACCCGATGCCATCCCGACAAGCATTCATTGCAGTCGATTCTTGATTATGGCTGCGGCGTAGGGATGTCGCTTCGACCGCTGCGTCAGATGTTTCCTGAAGCGGAAATCTCAGGAGCCGATCCATCCCAAAGCAGCCTTGATGTAGCTGCAAGAGAGCATGCAGACTGTCATATCAAAATGCTGTCACTTGAGGAACTAAATCAATCAGGTTATGCGCAGCACTTCGATCTCATCTTCGTCAGCTGTGTCTTCCACCACATTGATTCCCAGCAGCATGTCGCCACGTTGAATAACCTCAGAAACCTCTGCTCGCCTACGGGCCTAGTGGCTATTTTTGAGCACAATCCAGCTAATCCAATTACCAGGAGGATCGTGCGCAACTGTCCTTTCGATGAGGGGGTGACCCTGATTTCACCTCGCACGCTTCGTAATCGACTGGCCGCAGCGGGGTGGACAGGACTTCGCAGAAGCTACATCAGTTTCATACCCCCCAAGCTGAAACGCTTCAAGTCGCTCGAGTCAGTTCTGGGATGGTGTCCCTTGGGCGCCCAATACTTGATTACGGCAAGGCCGAACTGAATTGATGCGATTGTTACATGGGCAATTCAGACGTTTCGTATGGACGGGAATTTTCAATACGGTGAATGGCTATGCCTGGATTCTGGGCTTGCAGGTCATCACGGGTCAGCCGTTGCTTGCCAACATGCTGGGCTATGGGATTGCGGCCGTCATCGGTTACATAGCCCATAGCCGATACACATTCAGGCAGAAGCCGAGCTGGCGCAGTGCCGCTGCCTACAGCTTGGTGATCGGTGGCAGTTATCTGATCAATCTGGCGGTGCTGAAGTGGAGCCTCAACTTTCTACCGGCAGTTGTCGCACAAATCATCTCTATCAGCATTTTCGTGGTCCTCAGCTATCTGGGCCAGTCGAGGTTTGCCTTCTTGACCAAGCACAACTCCAGCCTTTCATAATCCATAGGCTAGAATGACTTAAGTGCTGATTACGAGAACTGACGCATATACTCACCATGGCGTGCATCAATCTCACGGCTGATCACCAGAAACTGAGGAGAGCCGCTGGAGCGCAAAAAAAGAACCGACAACAACTTCAGGGAATACACGGCATACACCAACAAGAAGACATTCATTGATATGCCAAGAAAGAACAAGCTCAGCCAACCAGGAGCAATCTGTTGGGTACCCGTGAGCCAACCCACCACCAACAGAACCAGCATCAGCACCAGCAGGGGAGCACCGACCAGAGAGCCCAACGTGGTCAGCATCCTCAAACCACTGAACTCAGCCGACATAATCAGCCGACCATAGTGACGCAACAGCTTTTTGAGACTATATCCACTGCCATGCACATCTCTTAAGTCGCTAAATTCTGCATGAAATACACTGCGTCGCTTCGCGCTAGTGACAGAAAAGAGCACAGCATCAAGATACGACTTTCCATCAACCGAGATGGCAATAGAACGAGCCACTTCTCCTCGGATCAAGCGGAAGCTGGAGACCATCGAGTAATCATCACGCGTAATGATTCTCATGCAGAGCTTGCTGGCTCTGGAAGCAAAATCCCTATAGATGCTGGATGCATGCACGCGAGTCGTCGACTTGATATAAAGAAGATCGAGGCCCTGGTCCAGGGCCTCGATCAGAGGCTGGGCCATCATTTCGGGAGGATGTTGAAGATCCTCATCCAGCGTCAACACCCAGTCACCAGAGGAATAAAGAATACCCACCGCAGTTGCAAGGTGCTGTCCGCTGTTGCGTGCCAGCGAGACCACCCGAACCCAGTCGAGTTGCTTGGATGTCGCGACAAGCAAGGACTCAGATCCATCGATCGGCTCATCACAGACGAAGATCAGCTCATGCAACAGATCACGAGGGATACCCCCATGGCCATCACGAATGGCTGTGCATCGCTTGATCAGATCGGGCAAGGTCCGCTGTCCAGCGTAGACAGGAACAACTACGGAGACAAGTGGACAGACCGGTTCCATTGCCAGCTCACCCACTCGCCAATTGGATCGTTGACAATAACCTTAGCACCATGTACAACACAGGGGTTATGGTGCTCCGCATCAACGAGTGAATGCTCCATTAGCTTGAGAATGGGACGTTGCCTGACTGCACGGAAGAAGGAACTGCAGACATCAAATACCGAGAGATTGATGGAAGACTGAATATTCAGGCAGCCATTCGCTTCAAGCAAAGCACCGCCTGGGCGATCACGAACCAGCAGGGTGGCCAAGCGTCGAATCGAAAGATAATTGCGCCGGGTTTCAAGACGGGCATAGATCCCCGTAGAGCAGCGAATCTTGAGATTGCGCAGGATCACCCCTATCAGCCCATGGTATCGCTGCGCCCGATCATGATACCCATAGAGGCTGGGCAACCTCAGGATCAATGCGCGCTCGCCAAAGTAGGCCAGCACGGCCTCCTCATTGCTGCGAACAAGCTGTGAATAGGGCACTCCAAGCCTTGAGCAATGGGCTCCCAGCGAAGAAACCAAAACGAATTTATCGAGGCCTACCGATGGAGCCAAAAGCCGGCAGAACTTGTCAAAGGCCTGATACTGCTGTTCCGCACTAGCCTGGGCAAGAGAAAAGCCACCCTTGCCAGCACAGAACACAAGCCGCAGCGAATGACAGCTTGATCTGCTCAGCACCAGGTCAAGGCTGGCCTCCGCGTAGCTGTGACGGGGGTGAACCCGCACATCCACAGGTCGGCTGCCATCGATGTAGGAAGACCGGAGCAAGGCCTGGGTCAGCTCGCTACCGACTGCACCGTTGCTGCCCACAACCAACCAATCGCGCCCAGGACCCGAAAGAAGCGTAGTCTCCATCAGACTTGATGCCCTCTTTCCAAGGACCACGCCAGCCAGCGAAACCCAATCAACTTAAAGCCCTGATACAGAACTGCTTAACGCATAATACTTATATCTTAGCCATCGCTCATGGGATCGAAAACCGTATGCCCAGCCAAAGAATGCGTCAATTCAAGTGCTCTGCTCAACTGGTGTCCACAAAAAAGCCCGGGGCTGAACCCCGGGCTCTCAGGCTTGCGCAGCTGAGCGCCTGGCTACTCAGACCGCCGCGGTCGCGGCCTCACCAGCCTTCTGCTCCGCCAGCACCTGCTCCAGCCCCGCCAGATCCTCGTCGGTGATCTTGGTTTGCATCGGGCAGTGCTTGGGGCCGCACATCGAGCAGAACTCCGCCTGCTTGTAGATGTCGGCGGGCAGGGTTTCGTCGTGATATTCGCGAGCCCGCTCGGGATCCAGGGAGAGATCGAACTGCTTGTTCCAGTCGAAGGCGTAGCGGGCGCGGCTGAGTTCGTCATCGCGGTCGCGGGCACCGGGGCGGTGACGGGCAATGTCGGCGGCGTGGGCGGCGATCTTGTAGGCGATCAGGCCGTTGCGCACGTCCTCCGGATTGGGCAGGCCCAGGTGCTCCTTCGGGGTCACATAGCAGAGCATCGCCGTGCCATACCAGCCCGCCATCGCCGCGCCGATGGCGCTGGTGATGTGGTCGTAGCCGGGGGCGATGTCGGTCACCAGCGGGCCCAGCACATAGAAGGGCGCCTCGCTGCACTCCTCCATCTGCTTTTTCACATTGAACTCGATCTGGTCCATCGGCACGTGACCCGGACCCTCCACCATCACCTGCACGTCGTGCTTCCAAGCGCGGCGGGTGAGTTCGCCGAGGGTCTTCAGTTCGGCCAGCTGGGCCTCATCCGAAGCATCGTGCAGGCAGCCGGGGCGCAGCGAATCACCCAGGGAGAAGGTGCAGTCGTAGCGCTTGAAGATCTCGCAGATGTCGTCGAAACGGGTGTAGAGCGGGTTCTGCTTATGGTGATACAGCATCCACTGGGCCAGGATGCCGCCGCCGCGGCTCACGATGCCGGTGAGGCGCCCCTTCACCTTGGGCAGGTGCTCGATCAGCAGGCCGGCGTGGATGGTCTGGTAGTCGACGCCCTGCTGGCAGTGCTTCTCGATGATGTGCAGGAAGTCGTCTTCCGAGAGCTTCTCGATCGAGCCGTGCACGCTCTCAAGGGCCTGATACACGGGCACCGTGCCGATGGGCACCGGCGAGGCGTTGATGATCGCCGTGCGCACCTCATCGAGGTTCACGCCGCCGGTGGAGAGATCCATCACCGTGTCGGCGCCGTATTTCACCGCCAACTCGAGCTTCTTCAGCTCTTCGCTCACATCACTGGCGTTAGGCGAGGCGCCGATGTTGGCGTTCACCTTGCAGCTGCTGGCGATGCCGATCGCCATCGGCTCCAGGTTGGGGTGATTGATGTTGGCCGGGATGATCATGCGGCCCCGTGCCACCTCCTCCATCACCAGGGATTCGGGCAGGTTCTCCCGCCTGGCCACGTGGGCCATTTCCTCCGTCACCACCCCCTGGCGGGCATAGTGAAGTTGGCTCACATTGGCTTGGCCTTTGCGCTTCTCGATCCAGGCGCTGCGCATGATGGGTAGGGGCAAAGAGCGGAATGGGGAGCAGCCTGGCGGCGGCCCTGGCGGGGTTCCGGTTCCGTTGCCGAGATCGCAGACGCCCACCGAGGCGGCGGCTGGCTCACTTCCCTGCGCCGGCATGACCCGGATCAGGTGCGGAGGGTGTGATCTCAGCCCGGCACTGCCTGACGCAGCCGGGCACCCCTAGTGACTTCCGCAACTTAGCAACATCCCTCGAAGCCGGGCCAGTTGGCTCAGCACTGCAGGCCATTCAGCGCCGCCGCCACCACCCTGTGGTCGGGATCGGCCTGGAGCCGCTGCAACAGCTCGCGGGCCTGCTGGGCCTCAGCAACCCCGCCAGCCGCAGCACCGCCCTCGCGCACCAGCCGGCCCAGGATCTCGGCACCGCCCACCCGCACCGTGCCATCGGCGGCGGCGATCGCCAGGATGGCCAGCTCCAGCAGACGGGCCGCATCGGCCTCGGGATGCTCGGCCACGGCCGAGAGCACGCTGCAGCGCAGCAGCCACTGGTCATCGCGGCGGAAGGCGTCCAGCAGCAGCGGCCAGGCCTGCTCCAGGCCATGGCTCACCAGGGCGTTGGCCGCCTCGGCCCGCACATTGGCATCGGAGTCGTGCTCCAGGGCCCGCACCAGGGCCTGGCGGCCGGCCGGGTTGCACTTCACCCCCAGGCCGGCGCAGCTCAGGGAGCGCACCAGAAAGGCCTCCTGCTCCAGGCCCAGCAGCAGCAGGGGCACTGCCGACTCCACCGGCACCTCCCGCAGGGCCGCCAGGGCGGGCATTGAACGGCTGGGGTCACCGCAGCAGATGGCGGCGTGCAGCTGCTCCAGATCGGGCGAGGACACACTTGGACGGACTGGGGAGACCAGCCTGGCTCAGGAACCGGCCGCTGGGGGCGCACCCTGGCGCAGGGCGTGCAACAGGGCCCTGCGGCGCCGGCCCCGGCTCAACCGGCTGGAACTGGCCAGGCCGATGCCGATCGCCAGGGCCGGCAGGGCCAGGATCCGCTCCCGCCCCTGGCGCTGCAAGATCAGCAGCAGGGCCAGCAGGATCAACAGCGGCGCTGACAGCGCCAGCAGCACCTCGAGCAGCCGGCGGCGACGGGGCTCGGATGGACCGATCGATGGGCTCATCGATCAGGGGGGCAGTCCTGGGAGTGGGCATGGGCCATCCAGCGCAGCAGGCTCAGCCCCAGCACCCGCACCCCCACGGCCAGGGCGCCCTCGTCGGGGGCGAAGGTGTTGCTGTGCAGGGGAGTGCAGCCCTGGACACCGGCCACCCCCAGGCGGAACATCGTGCAGCGGATGCCCTCGCTGAGCTCGGCAAAGTCCTCGGCGCCCAGGGAGGGCTGCTCCAGCCAGTGCACCCGCTGGCGACCCAGCAGGTCCACCGCCGCCGCAGCCACCAGCTCGGTGAGCGCGGCGTCGTTATGCACCGGCGGCGAGATGCAGCGGTAGCGCACCCGGGCCTCACCGCCATGGCCCCGGCAGAGGGCCTGGACCGTGTCCTCGATCCAGCCCGGCAACCGATCGTGCAGCTCCAGATCCAGGCAGCGCACCGTGCCCAGCAGACGCACATGGTCGGCGATCACGTTGAAGGCCTTGCCGCCCTCGATCCGCCCGAAGCTCACCACCACCGGATGCAGGGCATCGAGCCGGCGACTGATCGCCTCCTGCAGGCCACTCACCACCCGCGCCGCGATCCAGATCGCATCGGTGCTCTGGTGGGGGCGGGCGCCATGGCCGCTCTCCCCCAGCACCTCGATCTCCAGCTCCCCGGCCGCCGCCGTCAGGCTGCCGCTGCGCACCCCCACCTCACCAACGGGGATCGAGGGGAACACGTGCACGCCGAACAGGGCTTCCAGGCCCTCGGTGGCGCCATCGGCCCTCATCCAGGCCGCCCCCTCGGCCGTCTCCTCGGCCGGCTGAAACAGCAGCCGCACCCGGGCCCGCAGCAGCTCCGGCCGCCGCCGGGCCAGTGAGGCCAGCACCCCGGCCACCCCCAGGCCGACGCTGGTATGGATGTCATGCCCGCAGGCGTGCATCAACCCCTGCACCGTGGAGGCGTAGTCCAGGCCGGTGCGCTCCTCCACCGGCAGGGCGTCCATGTCAACCCGCAGCCCCACCAGCGGTGCAGGCTCTCCGTCCTCGAGGCGGTGGGGGCCCAGTTCCGCCACCACCCCGGTGCGGCCAACCCCCTCGCGCACCTGCCAGCCCCAGCGGCGCAGTTCGCCTGCCACCAGGGCGGCGGTCTGCTGCTCGTGGCCGCTGAGCTCAGGATGGCGGTGCAGGTGGCGGCGCAGCTGGATCAGCTCGGGCAGCAGCTGGGCCAGATCCTCCTCCAGCCCCAGCTGCCACCAGCAGATCCCCTCGCGGGCGCCGGCATCAGCTTCAGCGGCGGCCGTCGGCAGGGGTGACTGGGGAGGGGGGGGAGACATCGCTGGACCGGTGACCTGATGCTGGGGAGTGGCTGCGGCTGTTCAGGCGAGGGAGAGGAACTGCTGCAGGGCCGCCACCGGAACCGGCGGCCAGCGCCTCACGGCCAGCAGCCATTCTGGGTCGCGGTAGCGCGGATCGAGACCGGAGGCCGACACCCAGTGGCTCTCCGCCTCGCCGCGGCCGCCCCGCTGCCAGAGCAGGGCGGTGAGACCGGCGCGGGCATCGGCGAACAGGGGGTAGCGGCGGATCAGAGAGCGCAGCTGCTGTTCGGCGGCGTCCAGGTCACCCAGCTGGAAGGCGGCCAGGGCCTCGCTGGCGCGGGCCATGGCAAAGCCTGGACGGGCAGCGGCAGCGGCGGCATAGCTGCTGCGGGCGGCGGCCCAATCGCCCTGGGACCCCTGCACATTGCCCAGGTTGTAAAGGGCCGAGGCTCGCGGTTCAGCCCCGTCGCTGTGTTCCAGGATCCAGTGGTAGTCGTCGGCCGCCGCCCCCCAGCGGGCCAGGGCCTCCTCGGCCGTGCCGCGGTTGAGATGGGCGTCGCCGCTGCCGGGCTCCAGCTCCAGGGCCCGGTCCTGGTCGGCGATGGCCGCCAGGGGATCGCCGAGGGCGAGCTGCACGTTGCCGCGGTTGCTCCAGGCCGCCGCATCCCGAGGCGCCAGCTCCAGCACCTGATCCCAGAGGGGCAGGGCCTCGCCGAAGTGGCCCTCACGGCTGGCCTGCAGCGCCTGATCGAACAGCTGGGGTAGCGAGGAGAGCTGGGGCACTGAAGGTGATGTCGACCCTTCCGACGCCCGCACCGCCCTAGGCGACACCAGCAGCAGCCATACCGCCAGCAGCAGGGCCGGCACCCCCCACAGCCAGGGCCGCACCCTCACGGCCACGACTCCGCCAGATGGGCCCGGCCCGCCTCGGTGAGCAGCCGGCCCCGGGGCGTGCGCTGCAACAGGCCCTGCTGCAGCAGGTAGGGCTCCACCACCGTCTCGAGGGTGGCCGGATCTTCCCCCAGGCCAGCAGCCAGGGTGTCCAGCCCCACCGGGCCGCCGCCGTAGCTCTCCAGCATCAGCGCCAGCAGCCGCCGGTCGTGGGCATCGAGGCCCCGGCCATCCACCCGGTGCAGGCTGAGGGCCTGCTCCACCAGGGCGGCACCGATACGGCCCTCGCCGTTCACGCTGGCCACATCGCGCACCCGGCGCAGCAGGCGGTTGGCGATCCGCGGCGTGCCCCGGCAGCGGCGGGCCACCTCCAGGGCCGCCGCCCTGTCCAGATCGATCGCCAGCAGCCCGGCCGCCCGCTCCACGATCGCCTGCAGGTCATCGAGGCCGTAAAACTCCAGCCGCTGGATCAGGCCAAAGCGATCCCGAAGCGGGGAACTGAGCGCCCCGGCCCTGGTGGTGGCCCCCACCAGGGTGAAGGGAGCCAGGGGCAGGCTGCGGCTGCGGGCGGTGCTGCCCTTGCCCACGGTGAGGTCGAGGCGGTAGTCCTCCATCGCCGGATAGAGCAGCTCCTCGGCCACCCGGTTGAGGCGGTGGATCTCGTCAATGAACAGCAGCTCCCGCGGCTCCAGGTTCACCAGCAGGCCCACGATGTCGCGCGGGCGCTCCAGGGCAGGTGCACTGGCGATGCGGCAGCGCACGCCCAGCTCCTCGGCCAGCACCAGCGCCATCGTGGTCTTGCCCAGGCCCGGCGGGCCATAGAGCAGCACGTGATCGAGGGCCTCCTGGCGGCTGCGGGTGGCCTCCACGGCGATGGCCAGCACCTGCTTGAGCTCGCTCTGGCCGATGTAGTCGGCCAGGCGCCGCGGCCTGAGTGTGTCGGCGCGGCCGGGCTCGGGATCATCGCCGGCAGCGGCCGGCTGCACCAGGCGCTCGGGCTCCGGCCGGGGGCCACCGCCGGGGGCGGGCCTGGCTGCCCGGGCCTGCGCCCCCCCACGGCCATCCGCTGCAGCCGGTCCCGAGGAAACAATCGCCATGGGTGGGGGCGCCATGGATGGAGGGTACCGGCCCCTGCCTAGGGTCGGGGAGACAACGACGACAGCGGCGCAGGGAGCGATGGCCAAGGGTGGCACCAAGAAGCTGGCCGCCCGGGCCCAGCGGGATGCCGCCAATCGCCTGCTGGCCGACAACCGCTTCGCACGCCACCAGTACGAGATCCTCGAAACCCTCGAGTGCGGCATCGAGCTGGTCGGCACCGAGGTGAAGTCAATCCGGGCGGGCCAGGCCAATCTGCGCGATGGCTTCTGCCTGGTGCGGGGCGGCGAGCTGCAGCTGCACAACGTGCACATCTCGCCCCACAGCCACGCCGGCGCCTACTTCAACCATGAGCCCCTGCGGGTGCGCAAACTGCTCGCCCACCGCCGCGAGATCGAGCGGCTGCGGGTGGCCCTGGAGCAGAAGGGTCTCACCCTGATCCCCCTCAACCTGCATCTGAAGGGCTCCTGGATCAAGCTCAGCCTGGGGCTGGCCAAGGGCCGCAAGCTGCACGACAAGCGCGCCGAGGAGCGCCGCAAGCAGGACGCCAAGGAAACCCGGGCGGCGATCTCCCGCTACTGACCAGCAGGCGAGGGCGCCTAGGGCGAGGGGGCCTGCACCGGCGACTGTGGCGTTGAGGGTGGCGTCGAAGGTAGGGGCGGCGGCGCAGTCGGGG
>Ga0208787_1000026_pt1 | contig 69583 bp, 155 predicted proteins | sample Wag4_2014_7_11_FD_187362 | JGI IMG/M metagenome (GOLD analysis project Ga0208787, IMG submission 187362) | Fresh water microbial communities from Ohio, USA - Utica-2 Time Series HT 2014_7_11 (SPAdes) (version 2) | ecosystem: Environmental > Aquatic > Freshwater > Water tank | place: USA: Ohio...
ACTTACTCTCAGTTGTGGACTGAGTGGCGTTGCCATTCGCCGTGATAGTCTTCGGCGTTGACGACGAATCGACAAACGTATTGCCGGTGCCATCCATGTGCAATAACAATGAAATATTAGAAAAATAAGGATCGCTACTCCAGGCACTAATAGGACTTCTTGTCCAACTATTAGTACTTGTGCAAACATAAATATAATTGCTATCCCAACAAATATCTCCTTGGTTTCCAATATCGCTAGGTGACGAGGGAGTTTTACTATTTCTTACTCGAAATTTGTTATTATTAACATCTAATAATGTTGATGGACTACTCGTTCCTATTCCCAAATTACCAGCTATTGAAATATTACCAGAACTTGGAAAATAAAAACCGGTTGTTAAATCGTTGGATGAACTAATAGCCGGTGATCCTGATGAGCCGGGAACTATTCCATTTAGCGTAGCCACCGCTGTTGTTCCATAACCAACTCCCCAGAAAGTTAAACCACTAGCTGGAGCTTCAGTAAAAACTATATTAGATCCACTAACGCTATACGAAGAGATTGGTTCTTGAGCAACACCGCCCACATAAATTCCCAAAGTATTGGAGCTAACAGGATAATATGGTGTTCCACTAACTGCTAATCCGAAAGATGTTGATGATCCATTAAAAGATGAACTTATATTATCTAGTTTGGTATAATTAGAAGAAGATACTGAAGCTCCCAAACTAATATATTCTAAAACCGTTCCAGATGGTACACTGTTACTTAAAGTTACCGAAGTTCCATCAGTTGCAGTAAAATCACTACCAACTAATAATTTAACACCGTTTTGAAATAAATCTAAATAACCAGCAGAATAACCTTCAGGAATATTGAAAGAAGATAGTGTTCCTGTGGTGGTAATATTTCCCCTTGCCGACGCCGATCCTCCACCGCCACCCGCTGTACTATTAATAGTATAAATTCCACTAGTAGACGATACTGTTACGTTACTACCAGCAATTATATTCTTAACTGGAAGTAAACCACTAATACTACTATTAAAATCTGTAATTTGAGAAGACGTATGAGTGTGTCCACTAACACTTACGGGTGTTCCGTTAACCAATAGATTTTGGCTAAAATTACCGCTCCCAATAACATCTAATTGATACGATGGATTATTGGTACCTATTCCTAATTTACCTTCTAATAAATGTTTTTTATGAGATCCCTGTATATAAATACCATATGCATTATTTATAACGCCATAGTCTTCGATAATGTATGCGTTAGGTCGTGCAAAAATATCATAACTATTATTAATAGTCCCATAACCATTGTATGGCTCAATATATAAGCCGTAAATATTGTTTGTTTGTGGAGTAACACCAGAATCTAAAATATTATGACCATATTGTATAGCTATGCCGTATAAGGCATTGAGATAACCAGCGTCTCCGCTAGAAGAAAAATTTCTCATACCCGCAAATTGCATAGCAACAGAGTTACCGCTATTAGCTACTCCACTAGCAATTAAATGTTTATTTTCCCCATAAAAAGCGCGAGAGTACTGAAGAGTGTTTTGATCAATATTACTATTAGTAACAATTTGTAATCCAATAATATTACTATCTATAGCAAAAGATGAGTCACCTATATTAGAAATGTTTATCGACGGCTTGGATATTGTAATCCCAGACTGTACCACGCCGGTAGATTCTACTATTATTTGTTCATTACTTGTTATTCTATCAGCTATAATATTATTAATTTCCCCTGTTCCATTAACTTGTAAAGAATCAATGAAATTACCAGAATTTGCATAAACGATAGTGCCAGACAAATCACTATAAACATAGTCGCAAGTAATATTTCCATTAATATTAATGTTTCCACTATTTATAATGTTATAACTGTTTAAATCTAAATCTCCACCAAGTTGAGGAGAAAGATCTTCTACCAAATTATTTAATCCTACTCCAACAGGAGGCAAACCACTCCAGTTAGAAATACCATCTCCTATTTTTAAAATCTCATTAGTTAAATCATATCCAGGCTCACCACTAGCTAAAATAGGATTAGCAGAATTCCATTGTTCAGATGTTCCTTTGCGAAATGTTATTAGGTCATTTACTGCCATCTTGAAATATTGATCCTATTTATAGGGTTATTATCTATGCTATAATAATGGTTAATACACCCATTGACAAATGTTGAATTTAAGCAAATATCAGACTATGTTAAGAAAATATTTTATGGAGTACCGCCATCAATAAGACAGTTGTATAAAGCTGTTGGAGAGCCTGTACTCGTACCACTAATAGATGTCAATCCAACAATACTAGATATGGTGGTGCCTAGAACGGCGGTTGTAGAACCGATAGTAATACCACTACTAGCTAGTTTAGTAACGCTTATACCTGCGGAATTACTAATATCACTATTTTGAATAGAACTTGATAGATTTAATTTACTATAATCAATTGCAGCACTACTATTAATATCTGCATTAACAATTGTATTATTAGCAATCATTAAACTAGTTACTGTTCCGCTATCACTAGTATAAACTCCATTAGTTACTGTGCTAGCATTTCCACTTAATGATCCAATAAAATATCCACTAGTATAAACATTTCCTCCAGTAAACTCCCATCTACTATCGTCTGTATCCCAAACTAATTGAGTTATGCCAGCTGTTGATGTGTTTTTAACTTCTAAACCACCCTGAGTGGCCGCACCAGAAACATTAACTCTAATAATATTATCTCCAATATCAACAGTAGTACTATTAACAGTAGTAGTAGTTCCATTAACTGTTAAATTGCCACCAACTGTAATATCTCCAGTTGTAGAAATTGATCCAATACCAGAGATATCTTTGTTGGCGTCTAATACAATAGCCCTATTAGGAGATGCTGTTCCAGCACTTACTCCAGATAAATATGCTAATTCACCGAGAGTTGCTCTTACAGAAGCGTCTGTAATTTCACTCCACGTATGATTATGACTAGATGGTGTGAAGGTAGCTGGTTTACTAGTTATGTTATCCCAGTGAACTTGACCACCACTACCACTAGTATTTAGTTCTGTCTCAGTATAGTATCTATCATCATGAGTATGATTTGAATATGAATATCCGCTAACATTAACAGTTAAATAATTACTACTATCATTATAATTTAATACTATACCCGTACCATTTCTTAAAAATCCTGTGGACGTATGATCTCCGCTACCAATAATATCTTGTATACCTTCTGCATCAATAGTAGCGTTGGCGATTCTATTATCAACAGCAGTATTAAAATCTGTAATTTGTGATGATACTATTCCTGTAACAGCAATGGTAACAGGGATTCCTGTGGTTGCTGCAAACGTTATTCCTATGCCACTAGCACCAACAAGATCGTCCGATGATGGTCTTATGGAGGAGTATAGTAAGCTATTCCACGAGGTTAATCCGTCTCCCAGCTTATATCTTTTAGTTATTGTGTCGTAACCCCATTCTCCAGCATTTAGTGTTGGATTGACTGAGGACCACTCTGATGTGGTTCCTCTTCTAATTTGAATTAATGTTTGAACTGACATTGGTCTTCTCCGTTAAACTTTAAAAGCGTTGAATAATTAGGGTGAGCCACAATCTATTTCGTATTGATCTATAAAATTAGATAGATAATTATCTAATCCAACAACATCACTAGCATAAACAATCATACTAGCATAACCAGCGGTAATATCAACAGATCCAAAATTAGAGGATGTAATCTCTATATTATTAGTTTCTGTTCCAATAGACGATTCAATTTCTAAGTATGTAATATTCTCTATTATGTCTAAGCTTGTCATGTATTACACTCCAATATATCAGATGTCTCACTGAATCTTTTCATTATCGATGTTTTGCCATATAAAAGTCTGATAATAGATTTACCTCCACCAACATATAAGTCGTCATCACTTTGTAGTTCTAGATCATATTTTGCAGTATTGAACGTGAAACTATTTGTTGTATTTGCTGGGATTAGTAATGTAATTTTTCCTAAAAGAGGTTCTATAGTGAATTTATAAACACTATAATCCAGGTTCTCTGTAGAGAATACTTGTGTGGTGGCAATATTCGTTTTCCAAACTAATCTAGCACACCAGTTTGTTAAGTCTATTGGGTCTCCATTAGCGTCTTTATAAACTAATGATAGTTTAAAAGATGACCCTTGCTCTATAACAAAGTCATACTTACTAGCTGCCATAATTAAAGCCTATTGTGGTATGTTGTTAGTATATGAGAATATACACCCTTAATGAGGTATCTTATTGTATATAAAAAAAGAAAGGCCAGTATTGCTACTGGCCGATCTTCTTTTAATTGTATCAATCTAAATTATTAGAGAGAACCAACTAGAACTCTACGGTTATCTAGAACAGCAAAGCCGAGTTCAGCCCATCCATAGAAACCAGCTCTCTTCTGACGATGAAGAGTATCGTCTTCGAAGATCTGAACTTCTTGACGAACTGGCATAATGAAGCTATCTCTCTTTCTTAGATCTAAACCAACAACTACTTCTGTGTCTCCACTTGGAAGAGAAGCTGATAGAGTGTCGGTATAGAATAGCTGGTATTCTTGACCAACACCTAGTTCGTCTAGATCATGAAGATTTACGCCGAAAACACGGTTAAGGGTGCCATCAGCAGCTGTATAAATTTCACGACGAGTTACTTCGTCTACCTGATCGATACCCCAGTTGCGAATGTCTTCCATTGCTTCTGGAGAAACGTATAGATCTGTTAGTAAGCCACGATTGTTACTAGCTGAGTTACCACCACCGTTACGACGCATAACGGTCTTCATGAGACTAACGAGACGCTTTGTGAACTGACTTGCATTGGCATCACTATCGTAAACAACGATGTTACGATCAACACCAGCAGCAAGAATGGTGTGCCAGCCGTCATCATTCATCTTCTTAACGAAAGAAGCTTCGAGAACTTCCATAGCACGACCCACAACGTCCCAACGGGCATCGCGAGCATACTTTAGAAGATAATCGATTGAAGAACCAACGTCATAGGTTGGAACCATGACGTAATCGCCTTCAACATGACGCTCTGGAACATAGCCATGATTAGGAATTGTGTAGGCCACAAAATCCTTCTCTGTGCCAGGAGCAAGGAAGTCTAAAGGAAACTCAGGAGTAGCACTTTGAGCAAGTTGAATTGGCTCGAAAATACCATCTAGAACGTCACCGTTTAGCACACCTTGACGTAGAGGTAGTTCTAGGGCTTTTGCAATTTCTGCATTAGCTGCTAGAGCTACTTCTCTGTTAGCTGAACCAGAACGCATCAAAAGATCTGTTAATTCTGGTGTTGGTTGGAATCTTTCGGTTTTAGCTGACATATATTTTCTCCCTATGATTAAAAATTATAGATTAACTGATACTTTTGCGTAACCGTCGGCGTCTACAGCACTTAAGAACTGGCCAATCTTAACAGAGTTTGTTGAGCTTGTACCAATTAAGCCGCTTACACCAACATAAGCATCAACACCAGCAGCTGGACTACCTGTGACCTTGTTGGTTGTAACCTGTCCGTTACGGAGCAATGTTACCTTACCACCAAGTTGCACTTCGTCTTTGTGCCAGTTGATGTGCTGTCTTGTTAGATCAATATTTACAACATCGTTAAGTAAAACGCCTACGGGCTTTGAGCCAGAAACAGTTGCGGCATATGCTACAACAGCATTGGCATCGTCCATAGAGATACCAGAACCACCTGTGCTAACACAGGCAACACCACCGCGCTCGGCTGTGGAGTTCATGAAAAATGATACATCAGTTAGTAATTCGATACGATCTGGTTTTAGAGCCATGTTAGTTCTCTCCGTATAATTAAGTTAGTTATTTGACCTTTTTACCGATTTTGCTGCGCACGAAATCAACAAGAGCCGCTCTAGTTGAGTCTATTTCAGATTCAATTTCTCTACCAACGCCAAGATTAACTTCTTCTGCGATCTCAACAGTTTCTAGAACAGCTGGATCCGAAATTTCTTCTGAAGCCTTCTTCTTTGATTTCATATCTTCTTCTTTATTCTCGTCTTTTTTGCTTTTATCTAGCCAAGGAGGCATCTTGCCAGCAAAAATGACTGTCATAGCTTCAAAAGCTTCATCTTCCATTGAATCAAATTTCTCAATGATATTAGCAGCAATTTCAGCATCTACTCCCTGCTCGATTAAAGAAGCTTTTCTTTTCATAGTCTTAGCCTTCTTTTCCATTTCTGCTTCTTTCATTTTATAGCCAGCGATGGCTTCGAGAGCAGCATCTAGTTCTGCTTTCATTTTCTTCTTTTCTTCTTCCATCTCTTTTGTCTTGTTAGCTGCTTCTTCTTTCAAAGCAGTAATTTCAGACTCTTTTGTCTGAGCGAGATCAGATAGATCTGCTTCGAGTTTTTCTTTGACAAGTTTTAGTTCTGCAACCTCAGAAGATAAAGCTGTAAACTCAACATTGACGTTTTCAACTTCTGTTTTTTGCATTTCTGTTTCTTGATTATCTGAACTCATAATTAGTTTCTCCGAATTAATATTGGACTGTGAAATAAATACACCCGATTGAACCATTTCTGGATTTTTTTCTTCAATATTATCTTTATTTGTCTCAGGAAATAAGTTTTTGATAAAAATAATACTGTCGATATTTGCTGGACGGTCAACGAAACCTTTACCAGTAAATGTAATATTACGTAAGACTCTACCAATTTTATAGTCTTGGTGTTGTCCCATTCCGCCGTATGATCTAAGAAATTTTGTTAAATATGCTGTTTCTTCATTTCTAGCTAATACTTTATATTCATTAGTCTGAGTATTTAAAACGCCATAATCAAAACCCTTAAAAAAGCATTCCATACTAACATACTTAGTACCAGCTTGTATTTGTGAAATAAGATTTTCCGATCTTTCTTTTAGATCTGGATTACTAAATCCTCTATAAATAACTGAACCTGTTAATATGTGAAATTTATTAGGAAGATCTTCAATAGGAGTATTTTCATCAATCAAATCTCCATCTTCTGTAATAGGCCAATTAGAAATAATATGACCTATGATAATATCTTCATTATGTTCTAGATTCGTTGGTTTATGTTCTGGAGTATGTTTAGCTTTCCAAACCTCTGTCTTATCAAATATATCATCGTTCTTATTCCAAGAAGATGTTACCAGAATAGACTGAACATAATATAGATCTTCATCACTATAGGATGCGATACTTTTTATTTTAGGTGGCTTTTTGTAGGTTAATGAACAGGGTTCTGCAACACAAGCATAAGAAATTGATGCAGATGTGCTCATTAGGTCTGCCAAGCCGTCGATTTTTTCTTGTTCAAAAATATGCATAGTTTTGACCTCTTAGGTTGGATCCAAATTACCATACACCATAGAATAATAAGAAGCTTTAGCTTGTTTATATTCGTCCATAGATAATTCTCTGCTTAAATCTGATCGTAACGCTTTAATCCAATTACGGAAGTTGACAACAATATCGGTTAATGATTCATTAGAGTTACATGCCAATAAAACATTGTCTTGATCTATTTTAGAGTACGGGGACATGTTGAGCAGTATATTAGTTTTAAGGGATTCTAATTCTTCTGCTTCTGCGCTAGATAATGTTCTGAGATTTTTTTTGGTATAGAATTCCAAAACCATGGGGTTGACTATCTCGCTAATTTTTTCTTGGGCATTGGTTGCCCAGATCAAAAGTTTTGCGCCAGTTCTGGGTGAAAATTTTCTATCTGCTCTTTTCTCAGTATCTTTGGACAGTTTGGGTCTGCCTTCTCCAGGTTCTTTGGGCAACGAATCCGAAGACGGATCGTTTGCCAACTTCGTTGAAGGAGGAACTACGGGCATCTTCATTTCGAGGACAGTTTTTTCTCCAGGTTTTTTCTTTTCGAGTTGCAGACCAACTTGACTCGGAGTTGCTGCTCCCAACTGTAAAGAAATCTTTTTAAGAGAATTTTCAAACTCTGGATCATACCACGGTCCAGCTTTTTTGACCATACGATCACCCTTCCTGTCTCTGGACTCTCTATTGAGTCTACTCTTTTCCATTTCTGGATCAAAACCAAATCTGGTTTGTAGCAATTCGTCACTAATAAGGTTTCTATCAGCTAATTGAATTAGAAGAGCTTTTTCTGTATCCTCATTACTTAAATCCATTCTATCAAATTCTATTCTTGCTGGATATCTAAATCCCATAGCTTTCTGTACTAGTTCTATTTCTTTTTCCCAAAAATTTACTAACATATCACGACCATATTGAAGTCTTTGTGTTAGTGTTTTTAAAGAAATAAAGTTGTTGGTAGTTCCAGCAGCACCAAAGGTACCGGTTAATGTAGGAGGAATACCTAAGCCAGCATATACTGAGTTTAAGTGAGGAATATACTTTCCTTCTCCAAGGAATTGATGTACATTTGTTTTAGATTCTAGAAGCTCAATATCCGGACCCCATACTAGATCCATAGTTCCTCCACCAACGTTATTTCCTAGGATCTGAGCTAGTTTAGCTGTTGCTGCTTTAGTTGGAGCAATTTTATGTTCAAGACTACCAAGTTTAAAAATACGAATATTTGAAATAGCTCCGTCAAGAGCTGCCATATCAGCTAATTTGAGTTTTTCTATAACTGTAATATCATCCATAATAGCATACATCATAGGAAAAGCCCATGTTTGCCAATCGTCTTTTTTATAGTGATATACAATAATCTTATCTGGATCTAGAGGATATGCTGTCTTCTTCTTTGCTGCTTCTACGATCTGAGGAGGTAACTTGTCTATAATCTGTTTTTCTGCATCTGTTTTTGGACTATTAATAGTTTTACGAAGAGAGGCTGGTAATACTAATTCATATCTTTTTTCTGTGACGAAAGAAGATAAAGAACCGGCTGCTACCTCAACAAATACAGGATCAATAAAAGTATATCTCCACGGAATTTCTCTTTTTTCTAATATGGTATTGTTTAAATCTGTAATATCTAAGTCAGGAGCGGCAACTGCTCTGTAAAGCTTATCTGTAACCTTAAGGCTTAATTTTCCTGTTTGTTTATGTACAACAACATTACCTACTTTATAGATATTGTTTAAAAATCTTTCGCTACGATCTTTACCAGATATTTTCTTAAACCACTGTCTATAGAATCTTTCTATCCTTTTATTCTGATGAACAATTTTAATACCTTGTACTCCGAAATCTCCCATGAGATCAATAACGTTTTTGACTAGACCAACCCTTTGATAAATATCTTCAGCCCTGCGCATAATTAACTTAATACTGCGTCTAGGTACTGCTTCATCTGGTCTAAAAAAGTCGTAATCGGTACGAGTTAATCCTGGACGACCACCAGTGATTCCGTCCAAGTTCGAATAGTCAAGACTATATCTACGACCAGCCGCTTCTGCCTTTTGGATTCCGGTATATTCGTCTAAAGACTCAGAAGCTCTCTTTAGTGCATCTTGTTTGCTGGATAGGTCTTCACCCCAAGCGATATATGCTTCCTGGTTACCTATTTCGGCATCTTTAATAACTTGACTTCTAGGATATTTTTTAGCCATAATTTATATTAGTATTGTAATAGGATTATAATAGAAACGTCAAAAAGATATACACTAATTATCTGTATACTCCCTTATAAATATCATCATTTGCAGCGGAAGTAAACCATTCTGGGCCTTTATACATTGTTCCATCGTTCTTGACTATTTCTCTTCTGTTACCTCCAACAACGTCATATGTTATTGGTTGTAGTGCTCTTTGAGCTTGACGAGCTATCATATTAGCTATCAATAGAGAACTATATCTATCTTTTCTTAGCCTGCCCTTTTTCCCGTTTTGTAGTTTGACTTCTGGGGTATCCCATCGATCTCTAGCATTTGCTCCAGTACTGGTTTGGGTCATTACTATTGTTGTCAATTCATTTTTTAGTTCTTCTATTTCTAAAATACATTCACTAACGCTATCATAGATTGGATTGAGATCTGTGCTTAAAATATCTTTACCTTCTTGATCTAAAGCTAGTCCTAATGTTAAGTTATCAAATCTTGGAAATAGTAATACTTTATCTTCTAAGTCTTTTCTTAAACCATGGTTGGCTTGGGCTGTCCATTCTGCTTTAGCGAATTGTACTAGTTCTAAAATATGAAGACCAGCTTGGTCATCTGTATCTTTTGATCTATTTGGATCTATAATTGGCCAAATAACTAGTTCTCCGTCTTCAAGCTTACTAGGATCGTGTAAAGCTTCTTCAATAGAAACGCCTCCACCCTGAGCATCTAAACCTATCTTAACTGGAGGAAAGGTTTTCATTAGGTTTCGAATTTTTCTAGCACAAAATCCGTAGAAATCATGTTCCTTAATTAAGCCTGTTTTTTGACGTTCTTTAAAATTACTACGATTAGTAGTCCAACAATATACAATACGACTATGATCATTATGTAGTTCTAAAACTACGATACTGAAATTGTCTTGTTCTGACGCTGGGTCAATACCATAAACATATTTGTGTTCACTAGAACCCCTAGTTACTGCATCAAAAATAATCTTTTTATTTCCTATAACTATTGGCTTATTATCATTGACAACACAGCTTTCAATTAAACTTCTTCTGAAGAACCCTTCACTATCACTAACGAAGCAAGCCGCATATTCCATGTTATATATTCCATTATGGATAGTAGCTTTGGCGCGAGATACTTGTTTATCGTCCATGAATCCTTTTGGAATTAATTCATAAGGTATTCTGATGATACTATAATCTTTCCAATTAAAATTACTTGGCACATCACCTTTAAACATTTCTTCTAGTTTATTAGGATCTCCCTTGCTTTCAATAATTGTTTTGTATCTTCTCCAATAACTAGCAAAGTGTTTAAACGCATAATCTGCGGTACCAGAGATTATAGCTTGATTACCCATCTTTTTATTTAAAACTTCTAATTCTTCATTCCATAATCCAGCAGCTCTCATAGCGTCTTTTTTAGCTTCTTCTTTGACGTTTTGTATAGGACTAGCAGAAACAGCCGCGAAGCCTGATACTACTGTTTCATAAATGTCTGGAGATATGGAAGCAAATTCGTCAGCTATAATAATATGTGCTCTAAGACCTCTGATTTTGCTACCATCACCCATGGGAATAGCAATAGTCCAACTGTCTCCTAGTCTCATAGTGCATCTATCTACGTCTCGTCTGGGACCATCATCGTTGCTATTAAAAATACTGCGTAAGATAGGACTATTTCTCCAAATAGTTTCCATATATTCAAAAATAATCTTACTTTGTCTAAATGCTGCTCCAACAACAACAATCTTGGTTCCAGGATAAAAAGAACATCTTAATACACAATATAAAGCTAATAGAAAAGACTTACCCCAACCACGACTAGCTATATACATAGGAAATGCTCGTATCCAAAATTCTTGAATAATAGCAATTTGAATAGGATGTAGTTCTATATTGAATAGAAGTTTACATGTAGATCCAATGTACTCTGGATTTCTTAATATCTTAATTAAATGTAAATCTGGTTGTTCTATATCAATCTTAGACCGATGAATCATAAGATTCTTATCGATCTGGAGTTTGGATAGATCACCTAGACCTAACCAGGAATCATCGAAGTCGAAGTTCTTGGTCATTAGCCTTGTAGTTTTCTAGACTTAGAGATAGCTCTGTTGACCATCATACGACCTACTGTTTCTACGAAAGGCAAACCTCTCTTAGAGCTTTCGTCCTTAAGCCAAGAAACAATAGTGTCGATATTCTGTTCACACCAATCATTGCCTTTTTCGTTCATCTCTAAAGCATGTCTCCTACAAGAACATGTGCTACTACTCTTAATACCCAAAGCACTAATCATGCCAGTTAAAATAGTACCAGCACCATTCGGATTTTCTTCTAAAGTCTTAGGAAACAAGCTTCGTAATGTAACAGCAGGATCATTTCCTAGATATTGACGTAGTTTGTTTTCGATAAACTCTTGAGAATAGTCTCCGGCAGCATCATAATCTGCACCATGTAACAAACCAATTACACTTGGTACATTCTTGATATTTGCTATAACACTTTTATTTAACGGATTGTCACTATATGTAACATCTAAAACATCCATAACAATAGGAGGTGGAGTAATAACTTTATTTGTATTAGTATCTGTATATGGTGGTGGATTAAGAGTTATTGTTTGATTAAGATTCATGATTGTTTCTCCTTTTTGATTACTTCTAAATAATAAACCTTGTTTAGTATAAACTCTGCCACGCTTTCGGCATCGCTAGATGATCCGCAAAACATGACTTTAATATTATGTTCAGTTTGCCACTCCAAAATATGTTTCATTAAGAATGCTGGACTAATCTTAATCTTATCCCAAAGCCTTTTAGGTAAATTACTTCCAATAGGATAATTTAATACGTTTTGAATATCAAATTCTAATAGCAAAAAAGCATACTTATGTTGTGCTAGTCTTGCTATGGCGTCCTTGAATCTGCTCTCAATAATATTATTAGCAATTTCATTTACACTTTTTTTTCTTTCAATAGCCAAAATATTTTCGAGCCCCTCAATACTATAGTCACCAGCATCAAGCTTTCTATGAGCTACAGCATAGTTATCAAACGTCCAGGGTTGTTGTTCTCGTGTGTCTACGATTATAGTAAAGTCGTTATGATTTGTTGTCATTGTTATTTGCTGCTATTTTTAAAAAAATTGCTTCATAATAAGATTCTAAGCCAGTTACCATTTTATGATGATTTTTACATAAAGTAATACCGTTTAAAGTATTATATCTTAACCCAGGATTATCTGCCCATCTTCTAATATGATGAGCATTTAATTTTTTAGTAATATTACATCCTGGCCATTGACACTTAAATTTATCTCTTTCATAAATATCAAGTCTCCATTTCTTGTATATTGGATCGTCATAATTTCTAGACATGAGATACTGTTCCTACGTCGTTATCCACCATGTCTTTAATAAGAGCATTGAAATGTATTTCTGGTTCCCAGTTTAATTGTTGATGAGCTTTTGTATTACGTCCTCTCAGATAATCAACCTCTGCTGGACGACATAATGCTGGGTCGATCTCTAGATATTTTGCGTAATCTAAATTCACGTATTCAAATGCTGTTTTAACAAAATCCAAAACACTCCAAGTTTGACCTGTACAAATAACAAAGTCGTCTGGAATATCTTGTTGTAGCATTAGCCACATAGCTCTAACATAATCTTTGGCGTGTCCCCAGTCTCGTTGTGCTCTAAGATTTCCTAGTTTTAAATTATCTGAATATCCATTATTAATTAAATTACCAATATATTTAGTGATTTTGCGAGTAACAAAGTTTTCTCCTCGTCTGGGACTTTCATGATTGAATAAAATACCACTAGTAGCAAATAAACCATAACCATCTCGATAAATTTGTACCATTCGATGACTAGCAACTTTGGCTACGCCATAAGGACTTTGAGGTAAAAGTTCAGTATTTTCATCCTGATATTTAATATTAGTATCAGGACAAATACTAAAATTACGACCAAACATTTCGCTAGTGCTAGCTTGATAAAATTTCGTAGATAGTGAATAGTGTCGAATAGCCTCTAGAATATTGATGACTCCTATGGTATCAATTTCAAATGTTGTGGTCGGTTGTCGAAAACTAGTTTCCACATGACTTTGTGCAGCTAGATTATAGAATTCATCCGGTTGGTATTTATCAATAGTATTAATAACATTAGAAGGATCTGTTAAATCGAATTCTTCTAAAACGAGGTTGGAATTCTGAACCAAATGTTTTATTCTATCAAAGTGATCAATACTGGTTCTTCTATATAGGCCTACTACGGTATAATCTTTTTGAAGTAACAGTTCTGCTAAGTATGATCCATCTTGTCCTGTTATTCCTGTTATAAGAGCTGTTTTGGTCATGAGTCTTCCTCAACTGTTTCTGGAGTTAAAAATGGTCTGTCTACAGTATTGTCCTGAAATGTATGTAAAGAACTGAGTTGCTTCATGGTCTTTTCTGTGGCCATGCTTAAAATTTCCATCTCGCGTCCTTCTTTCTCTCTTATCTGTTCATCTTCTAACATTCGAATTAATCCTGTCCAACTGCTTTTACCATCTTCTATTCGTTTGATTCTTTGCTCTCTTGTTGCTTTAAGATCTTTGCTAATTTTTTGCTGTTCATTAAGAAGCTTGGTATATTCATTAGTATAATTAGCGATACTGTTACGGGCAAATGAAAGCTGTGTCTCAAGATTAGCCAGTTTAGGAATATCTCGTTCTGATTCAGGTCTCTCATATTCTTTGTCAACCTGTTTTTGAAGTTTTTCAGTTTCTGCGATATGTCTTTTGCGTTCTTTCATGCTTCGATTAATGAGAATATCAATTGTGATAAATTGTTTGATTTGTAGTTCTTCGGCTGGTAAAACGTCTTCTCTAAACTGTTTTATAAGACCAATCCATGTGTCTTCAAAATATTTTAATTCGCCAGTATCTTCATCAAACTGTCTTTTAATTTCTCCCCAAAAGGTTTTACTATATAGTTTATATCTTAAAAATTCATTACTACTTTTATCTTCATCTGTTATTAATAGTTGATTTTCATTAATATATCGTTTAATTGGAGCAGTATTTCTATTGAGATTTTCTGCTATATCTTCCATGGAAAGCTTAGTAACATTATCTCGAATAAATTTTTCTTCGTCTAAACTTAGTTGTCCTCGTTTTCGTGGAGCTGATGGTTTTTCCACTTTGTATTCTCCATAAGTTTAAGGATATGATTTTGAAGTTTATTGAGCTGTTGCTTTGGAATCTTCGTTCCGTGTTTAAGTTTAAGGTATGATTCTCTATATTCATTACGAATATTTGCATCCAAAAAGTTAATAATTTCTTGATTTTGTATTATGTCTGTAATATTAGAGCTTTTATCCACATGGTGATTATCGTCTTCAATATATGAAGGTTGAATAATATTCTTTTTAGTTTCGTTGCGTTTGCTCCAAGCAGCATAAAGTTCACAGTCTTTTTTGTTTGTATAAGCAGAACATTGATTATTGGAGCATTTATAGGTCTTATCAAAAAGTGGACAAGAGAAACAGGGCTTATCTGGTCTTTGATAGTTATTTCGTTTGTAATTAAATAGTCTATTTCTTACGTGGGTCCATAGAAAATTTTCTAATGGTCTGCTTCTGTCATATTTTTCTAATCCTTCAAGAGCAAAAATAGCAGCTTGTTGCTTCATATCGTCAAAGCTATGATAAGCAAATTTGAATTTATGAGCTAGTCTTCTACTAATATTGTCTAAAACTAATAAAAACTCTTCTTCACTAACATTATTAGATAAGGTTTGTGGAGCGCTTTTACTTGGTTTCGTTTTAGTCTTCTTTAGTGTTGTCGGTTTCTTCTTGCTCTGTTTCTTCTGTTTGTCTGGCGATGTTTTTTTTGTCATCTAATAATTCTGCTATGGTTTTTCCTTCGGGAAGATTTAGGTCTTTAGCAACGTCAGAATTTGCTTGTTCTGATGCTTTTACTGTTAATATTGAATTTATAAGATTATGATCAAAATTTGAATTTGACATTTTTTCTCCTTGCGCTTAACTTGCCAAGATGTAATATAATATGATCTTTTGAAAGATTTGTCAATATTAATAACACCAAAGGAGAGTTTATGGGAAATTATAAAAAGTGGACAGATAGCGAAATTGACTATATTCGCAATAATCATACCTCTATCCCTGATGAAGAACTAGCTGTTAAACTTAGCCAAATTACCAGCCAAAATATCACAATGGCTATGATTCGTCGTCAACGACGCAAGCTAAGACTAAGTAAGCCAAGAGGACGACCAAATAAGTCAAAGAGTTCTCCTGTTGTACAAAGTGTTGTTGGTAATGTTTCAACAGAACAGACAACCACTTGAAATAGTTCGTAATTAAAATTTAATGCTGTATAAGAGGAGTAAGTTTATTTAGTTAAGCTTGCTCCTTTTATATTAAATAGGCCAAACCCACATAAAGAATCATCTATGAAAATATTAGTTACCGGAGGAGCAGGATTTTTAGGACAAAATGTAGTTAAGAAACTATTGTCCCAAGGATACCAAGATGTTGTTGTTGTTAGAAAAGCTGATTGTGATTTGACCAATTTTGAACAAACAGGATCTTATCTGAAAAGAATATCTCCAGATGTTATTCTTCATTTGGCTGCTGATGTTGGAGGTATAGGGGCGAATATGGTCAATCCTGGAAGGTTCTTCTATAATAATATTAGTATGGGAATTAATTTGGTAGAACATGCCCGGTTGATGAATATTAAAAAGTTTGTGTTTGTTAGTACAGTTTGTTGTTATCCTAAGTTTTGTCCGGCCCCTTTTCAAGAAAGTGAAATTTGGAACGGATATCCAGAAGAAACTAATGCTCCTTATGGAATAGCCAAAAAGAGTATTATGGTCATGATGCAGAGTTATAAAGCTCAATATGGGCTAAATGGTTGTGTGGTTATACCAACTAATTTATATGGGCCAAATGATAGTTTTGATGATGATAAGAGTCATGTTATTCCGGCTTTGATTAAGAAGTTGGTGGGGGCTAAGAGAGATAATTTACCAAGCATACAATGTTGGGGGTCTGGAAATGCTACTAGGGAATTTTTATATGTTAAAGACGCTTCATGTGGGATAGTTAGGGGCTTGGAAAAAATAGATGATCCATATCCTATTAATTTGGGTAGTGGGTTTGAGATTAGTATACGGGATCTTGTGTATAAAATTAAAGATATGGTTGGATATGAAGGAATTATTCAGTGGGATTGTAATAAGCCCGATGGACAACCACGAAGATTTCTGGATATTTCTAGGGCGAAAAATTTGTTGGATTGGGAGGCTAAGACAGATTTTGACGCTGGATTAAAGAATACTATAGAATATTATCTCTCAACATTAAAGTAGATTCCAATGGACATAACATCAGAAATGCAAATTAATCTATTCATTTTTTTGTATTTATTTATTTGTTTTTTTTGGTCTACATCTAATACTTTCCATATTGACCAGGTATTGAAGAACTATTTGGGAAATTTTGTGAGATATATTGGATTGTGGCATCAATGGTCGATGTATACAAGTCCTTATAAAGTTAATCATTCCATGTTAGCAAAGGTTACTTTTGAAAATGGAGAAATTAACATTATTAACGTGTGGGATCCAGATATTAAATTAAAGTTCTTAGAAAAGTCAAAATACTCTAGATTACAAAAAATAATTGAAAATATAATAACAGAAGATGCTAGTTTTGGTATTAGAAAGTTTTTTGCTCATTTTTTATATCTAGAATATAGTCGAATAGATAATAGAATAGTTTTAGTAGAACTAATACAAGAAAATGAAGCTATACCAGACTTTTTCCAAAAAAATAATTTGAATTTGAGTAACCATTTAAGTACTAATGTACTATATACTTATAGGATTCCAGATGATACAATCACAAGATCTCATACATTTATGGAATAATTTTTTCTTTAATCCAGAGCCAGCATCAACGATGGGGCTTTTTAGAATACTATTTGGATTAATAGTTTTTATAGATAGTATTAGATTATTAAAGACAGCAAAATATTGTTTCGGAATAAATGGTTGTTATCCATTCGATTATTGGATTATTAGTAATCACGCTTTAAAAAGATTTAGTCTATTAAAGTGGTTACCAAAAAGCGATAGATCTTTATATTTTGTATTATATTCATTGATCTTGTCTTCATTCTTTTTGACGGTTGGATGTTTTACTACTCTTTCAGCCATAGTTGTTTGGGTGTGCTTAACATCATTAGCCCATAGAAACATTTATGTATTACATTCTGGTGACACATTAATGAGACTGTTGAGTTTTCTATTAATATTTTCTTCATCAGGATATGGATTGTCTGTGGACAATTATTTAAACGATAGGTATCAATATTCGTCTATGATATCTCCATGGGCACATAGACTAATGATGGTGCAGATGAGCGTGGTATATTTATGGTCATTGAAATCTAAGTTATTATCTAAAGACTGGATTAATGGTTCGGCGGTTTACTATGCGTTATGTTATAATTCTCTTAGTCGGAGATTATTCTCTTCTAAATATTTAAAAAGCATGTGTACCGGAATACAATTATCTTCATGGATAACTTTGTTTTTAGAGTTTTTTATATCTGTTGGAGTTTGGTTTAAAGAATTTAATGTGTGGGCTATATTAGCTGGTATAGTGTTTCATTTATGGTTAGAAATGAATCTTAGGTTGGGGACTTTTAGTTGGATAATGATAGTGGGATTATTATTATTTGTGGATCCTGTAATGTTGTCAGAATGGCTGTATAGAATTCTCTAAAGTCTGGTCGATGCTTGTGACGATACTTATGGGGGAAACTGGTCAATTCATTTTTAACTCGTAGGAAAATTTATGAAAAAGCTATTAGCGGGATTGTTAATGAGTGTTGCAGGAATGAGCGCTCATGGTGGTGAGTGGGTGCCTTATGTTTATCAGGCTCCGGTAATGGTTCAACCAGCTCCGGTGGTTCCGGTTCCATATTATTATGCTCCTATGGTAACTATGGTTCCTGTGGCTCCACAGTATGTTCCTGTGACGTTGTATCAAAATGTTCTGGTTGAACGTAGGTGCTGGACTCTTTTAAAAAAAACCGAGGTAGTGTCGGTACCTCAAACCGTTTATGTGCCAGTAAGATATTAATAAATGGCTAATAAACTGGCTAATTTATTCTATGGGGGTGCCTATTGTGTTTGTACCTCCCCGAGTTTTTTGCCCAAACTACCATAGTATATCTCGAAACGAAAAAACCCCCTAACCTTATACGAGGTAAGGACTTAGGGCGAATATACTCCGCCCGATTGAACGTAAGTTCTTATCTAGTAAGGGTTTAGGGCAAGTTTTCAAATTGGCACGGTATTTGTCCTAGAAACCTTACGAAAATGTAAGGAAAGAATTCTCTTGCAATTAAAGTTTGGGTTGGTATAATGTCGATATAAGAACAAGAGAAAGAAAAGAGGAAAAAATGGAAAATCTGAATTACGATCTGATTTCTGACTGCTGTGGTGCTGCTTGTGCTTTTGAAACCGGTGAGGGTAAGGATAGAATCGGAATTTGCATGGATTGCAAGGAATGGTGTGGTGTGGTGGAAGATATTCCGGAAGCCGATCATATTCCGGGATACGATGATGGTGAATGGGATCCCATTATGGGAGATGCTGAGGATCATATCGAAACGGATGATCAGTGGCTTGACGATTTCTGTGGTGAAGAGGATTTTGCCTGAACCTTACGAAAATGTAAGGAAACTTTTCGCTTGCAACCTACAGAATACTCTGTATAATGTCGATATAAGAGAAAAGGGAACGATAAAGAAAAGGGAATGAAAATGATCACCATCAACAACCGAAATGAACTCGAAAACTTCCTCTATGGTGCTGATTCGACCAGCCCCGATACCTTGGTAGGTGTTGCTCGTATCGGTGGTGAGTTGCTCGCTGAGGCTGTTGCTAGCGACATTGCTAACGACGTTACCGGATATATCGAGCATTTCTTCCCGATGGGTGATGAGGGAGAGTACATTGAAGTTGCTCGCGATGGTGAGGTTGTGCGAGACTTCCTGTACTACTAAGGTATTGACAGCCATCTAGCTGATACTGTATAATACAGAAACAAGAGAAACGATAACGCAAAGGAAAGAATCATGACCATCCAAGTACAACACACCATTCGCCGCCTAGTTGCTCATCACGGATATTCCGCTACATTTGTTCAGCATATGGGCGAGGGTATAAGCTTGTACAGTATCGGTGGTATCTATTACCGTATTCGTGGTGATGGTACGATCATTTAAGCATAATCGTAAAGACTTGTCCCATAAAGACTTACGACAAATCCGGCCCGCCCCTTTTGACGTAACTCCTTGGTGCGTATATACTTACAGCAAATATAAAAAATATTATGTTTGGCATGAAAATATATTCGACAAAATCCAAAGATTTCTCTTGCAATGGCCGATAACTACTGTATAATGAAAGCACAAGAGAAAATGAAAGAAGAAAAGGATAAGAAAATGACTTACGGTTTTGAAACTTGGCACACGATGAAGTTTGGCAATACCACTGCAACCTTTAAGGTTTATCCTAGTGGTTCTTTTGTGATTCAGACCATTCTCCGTGATGGTAAGAATGTTACCGATAGCCTCTTGGCTAATCGTAGTGTGTCTGGATTGATTCGGTTCAATGTTGCAAATAATCTTATCAAGTATTGAGAGACCCTAATGATTACGACTATCGACTATATCGAATTGGCTGGCCTGTTGAGCTTCTGTGCTTTTTTCACCTATACTGTGCATGAGATTGGTAATGCTATCCATTCCATGCTGAACGACTAATTCCCAACAAAGAAAGAAAAGAATATGACACACTTTGAAGCAGTGAAGATGGTTCGTGGTAAGACTAATAAGGATACCCGTAAGGTAGGCAACAATACCTATGCGGAAATTCTTCCCGATGGTAGCGTAGGGATCATGCTGCACAGTACCTATGTGGTGAAGATTCATCCCGATAACTCTGCTACCCTTAATAGTGGGGGGTGGCACACGGTAACGACTAAGGATCGAATCAATCAGTATTCACCTGTACGTGTGTATCAGCGTAAGGGACAATGGTACCTCGAAAGTGGGGAAGAGTACGAAGATGGGGTGGTGGTAGCGGACATGAATCTGGTCTACTAGACGTAAGTCCTTGACCCTAAAGCACTTAGGGCAAGGCGGGCGGGCCGGGCGTGACGTAAGTGCTTATGCTCCAACGACTTACGGCGAATTAGCAAAAGCTGTGCCAAAACTCAACAAAATCGAAAAAAGTTTTGTCAAAATCTCTTGACAATAAAATCTCTGGATTTCTCTTGCAAACTCAAGAAAGCTGTGGTATAATGACGATATAAGAGATAGAGAAGAAAGAAAGAAAGAGAGAGTTAGAGATGGAAAAGGTTATGAGTGTGAATGGTTTCATTGGTTCGCTTCCCAAGATTGTTGAGAAGAAAGTTTGGAAAGTGACCGATCAGAATGGTACGGTTGTTCAGTATGTTGGTGCTACCGATAATCGGGAAAGCACTGCACAAGCGTACATTGATGAAAAGTATGTTGGTCAAAATCTTATCCTGACGTTCTCACACTTCAAGGGATTGATGGCCCTCTAATAGAGGGGGTTGACAGAACAAAAAACTTTGATAAAATACTGGAAAGAGAAAGAGAGAAAAGAATGTACGAAATTGGTGACAGTGTGACGCTCAAGGGATTCGATAGCCAGATTACTGGAAAGATTGTTTCCTATCATTACGATGAGGGTAACGTGTGGACGGTTAGGATGCCTGGTGGACAGGAATGGGATTTTGGCGACCATGAACTGGCTCCCGCAGTTGATGCGTACGGCCATCCTTGGACTTATCGACCCACCCATAGTGGGGGTTGATGCTTGGCGATGACATTCTGTATAATGCACACACAAGAGAACGATAGACCTAAGAGAGAAAAGAAAATGAAAACCAAGTTCCCCATCATCGAAAATGCCAAGCGTCAAGCCCGTATGTGCTTCAAGGGTATCGCAATCCCTGTTCGCCACGAAGTGACCGACGAACAGTTTATCATCGACGTTGACTACGTTCATGGTGTGGCTGACCACAAGCGTTACGTTGTGAGTGAAAAGGTTCTCAAGTTCAATCGTACCGCTCTGAAAAATATCGGTAAGATTCGCAAGGAAAAGGCCGATCCCCGCTATGTAGGGGGTGAGGATACCATGATCGTTCCTGTTGGCAAGCCGGGTTCTCGCGAACGTGTGGAAGAACTTGCCAAGCAGTATGCCGCTATTGCTGCTTGTGGTGAAGAAATCAGCCCGTTCAGCTTCAAGAGTGATGAATGAGCGTACACTACTGCACAAAAGTATAGCAGTTGACGTAAAGCGTTACCCTATAAGGACTTAGGGCAAACGCGGTCCGCCCCGCGAAGCGTAAGTATTTGTCAGATATAGACTTACGTATCATTCCTCGAACCTTACGATATTGTAAGGAAACTTTTTCTGGTCTAACCTATTGACTTTGGACGATAATAGTGGTATAATGATAGAACAAGAAAGAGAGAATGAGAATGAAAGAATTTTCCACTAGAGTTTTGCAGGACAACTTGTGGCTAGAGCAGGTCCGCCTCGCTAGGGATACCGATCCCGAAATGATCGAACTAAGGAAACAGCATATTTCCTATCTTGCAACAGAATTGCTTCGTCGCTATCGTGAAGAATCTGTATTGCTCGCTACTAAGTAAAGGATCGAAAGAAAAATGCACAGTTCAAAAAATTATCCGTTGCACAGGGTTGGAGAAAATTGGCTAGTATGGTATATGTCGGATTATTATAATCGTGCGTACTATAACGGTAACACTCCAACTGCAAAAAATGCACGTATCGAAACTTTTGAGGGTACGGTAGTCAGTTCAAAATGGATGGATAATAAAAAAACTGGACACCCATATGGGTGGCTAGTTGTTATTAAACTTGCCGATGGTTCATATCGTTCGCTCTATGAGTGTAAGTGTCAGATGATTAGTTCGCCCAAGAATAAAACTTGGTCGCAGACTATTAAAAATGAATCTGTAGTTGGTCTCGCCTAATCCTCCGGATTTGGGATGGATGGGTATAGACAGCCTAAAGTTTGCTCCCTTGACGAACCGATAATAATAGTGTAGAATGGTGCAAAGAAAGAGGTACTGTATGTTGGGAGATTTTATTATGGTGTGGGTCTGGATGGGTGTCATGTGTGGGGTTTTGTTCTTTGCTTATTTTCTCTCTATTGTAGGAGAAGTTTGGCAAAGGATAAATGAATATGAGAATATGAAATCTAGGGGTTATACTCTTATGAAAAGTGATAAGGGTGATGATTTCTGGGTAGGATACGGGGATTGACCGAATAACAATGGAGATGCAAGGATGTGTCAACTGGATTTCGTTAGTGTCGCTTTTGGTTATATTTGTGGTATCGTACTGTACGCTAGTATGTCAAATATCATGTATATGGAGGAAAATGATGAGAGCGAGTGACTACATATTGTGGGGGGTGTGTTTTGTTATCGGTTGTGCTATGACGTATCTCCTTCACCTGTAAGGACTTACGTCGAGTCCGGCCGCCCCCGCGAAGCGTAAGTGCTTATCCTGCAACACTTTACGTCAACTAAAAGATTTTTCATCTTTGGCATGAAATTATATTCTGAAATTTTCCAAGTTCATGCTTGACACTGGCCGATAATAAGTGTAGAATCACAGCATCACGAACGGAAACCACCAAGGAACAGAATCATGCTGAACTTCGACGAGATCAACGACATTCTGAACGACATGGCCGAAGCGGGGATTGTGGAGCCGATGGTTGAGCCGATTGACGACCCCAGCGTGGAAGTTAATTTTTGGGATTGGGCTGACGTTGTAGGTGCTGTTGACGATTTTGTTCCCGAGGAGTATGATCATGCTTAGTGCGATTGCGTTTGTTGCGTCTTACGTTGGTTTGCTTTACATTACTACCATTGTGAGGGATTGACCATGGGCTACGAGTATGACGATGTTGAAGATTTTTACGGTGAGTGCATGGACACTGACCTTTCCGATTATGAGGTTGAGGATGATTCGTTTGATGATAGTATGGATGGTGATGCTGAATCTGCGTTGGCTTCCGCAGGACACGGAATGGATGAGTCCTACGGCTATTACGGGGAAGATTTAGACTATCAGGAAGATTTCCACGCCGATGAGGCTGTGGGATTCGTAGACTATAACGAGGATGGACCATACGACGATTGAGAATTCGCCGTAAACCCTTTGTGCATAAGCACTTAGGGCTTGCGCGGCCCGCCCGGTTTGCTCTAAGTCTATATGCTGCAATACTTTGCGTCAACCTTACGAGATTGTAAGAAAACTTTCTTCTTGACACCTAAATATTCTCTGCTATACTTGTCGATATAAGAGATAGAGAAAGAGAGTGAATGATGAGTCGATATGATGACTGGGATGATGAGGATTCGGACGACGGCTATGATGCTGCTCGTGATGCTTACTTGACGGGTGAAGGCCCGGCAGTTACCCGTAAGCAACGTGAAGAAGTAGAAGTTTGGAATGAAGAATGTCGTCGTAACGGGTGGTAGTCCATTGAGGAAATAAAATGAAAACAAAAAAGAAAGAGTTGACAGCACATCAGAAAGCTGTTATACTCATGAATCGTGAAGCTAATCGTGCAGTGAATCGTGTGAAGATGTTAGAACAGTTGTATATTGAAACCATGAAAGCAAAGGAAATTGTTAAATGAAGTGCGTTGTTACCCATACGGATACTTTTGGCGGCGAAGCTAACTTTGGCTGGGTGAATCGTTATGAGTTCATCCCCAAGAAGAATGCTAGCCAGCGTAGCGTTGTCCGTAAGGCTAAGGCTCTGGCCGGTATGACAGCGGTCAAGGCCGATACTCTTGACTATGGCGATGGTTATACCGTTAGGCCGCGTGGCTATGCTCAAATCATCTTTGTTGATTTTGAGTAAAAAATAATCTCTCGTCGTAAACCCTTTGTGCTCAAACACTTAGGGCCGACAGGGCGGGCCGCGCTCGTTGTAAGTTCTTATACTGCAATACTTTACGTCAATCCTTACAATCTCGTAAGATTCAAGTTTACCCCTTGCAATTGACGATAATAGATAGTAGAATGAGGTATAGAAGAAAGGCAAGAGTGAACACATGAGTCCCGACGGAAGCTATAACGGTTATCAAAACTATCAGACGTGGAATGTTTGCTTGTGGATCAGCAATGATGAAGGTTTGTATAGTCTGGCCAAACAGTGTGGCTCTTACGATCATTTCAAGATTTTGATTCGTGAGATTTTTACCACGGCTCCTATCCGATTTGAAACGCCCGATTGTGTGGCGTGGAATGATAGTGGTATCAACATGGCTGAAATGGTAGAGTATTGGGAAGAAAATTTTTCTAAAGTTCCCGCTTGACAAATGACGATAAATAGTGTAGACTTGTGGCATGGATGTTGTGATTAGTTTTCAATTTGAAAGGGTTTCTATGAACGATGCGTTTTTGTTTGGTGCGATTTTTGCGGCTGCTGCCGTTGCTGTTGTGGGTTTCGTCTTCTATTCGGTCTATGGTGGATCGAAGGCTAGCTTGGCGAATGCCCAAGAGGGTCAGGTTTTCAACTTTGTTTACGAGCAGCCTTTGCACGGAACGCATGAGCGTTTTCTTGCTAAGGTGATTGGCAAGCAGACGTTGACTGCCGATCAGATTGCGAAACTGAATCGCAAGAGTCGGTATCGTATCAATGATCCTGAGTTTGTGCGTACCAGCAATCTGGTAACGTGTCGAACTGCGGATGGTAAGGTGCGTAATTTCTACGCAGAACGTGTAACGAAGTGCCGAAAGCCGTTGCTGGCCGGTGCTTTGTTCAAGAGCGGGTTTGCTAACCTGTTCTAAAAACTAGCAGTCTCTGCCTACTAACTGACCAACCCCTAACCCTTTGACACCAAAGGACTTAGGGCGAGGTCGGCCCGCCCGCGTCGTCGTAAGTCTTTATGCACCAACACTTTACGACAATCTTTTTTTGCTCAAGTTTTTCCTCTTGACAGGCCGATAATAGTAGTGTAGAATACAGGGAATCAAAAGGAGAAAAAGATGCTGTTTACGCCATATGCTTTGACCGATTCTGTGACTCGTACTGTGAGTGATGAAAACATGGTTACTTTTAGTGGACTATCCACTGGTGGTCGTGAGTTTTCCATAGTCACGCATCTTGACGATGCCAATCGTTGGATCAATGGAGAGTTGATTCAAGTTGCTTTCCCTTATCTCAATGCTGATCAGCGTGAGGTTTTGAAGACAGGAATCGATAGTCAGAGTTGGGAAGAAATGTTTGCTGGATCGGAGGATGATGAATGAATACCGATACCTATATAGTCATGAAGGGTAATAAGGTTGTAGGTTATGTTCAAGCGTACAGTACCTATCATGCGTTGTGTCAGGCTGAGAAACTTTATGGGAAAAATTTGCTAATCGAGCGAATTACCCATTCTTGTCCTGCCTAATCCTTCGGATTTGGGCTGAGTGGGTATAGTCAGCCAATAGTCGGGATTTGACAAAGAGCCTTTAATAGAGTATATTGAGCAGAAAGGGAGAGTTTTATGTTGACAGATGATGAGCGTATGGCTGTTTGTGATTGTGTGGCTGATTTTTCCATTCGTCTGTTCAGTGCTGCTACTGTGGATGAGCAGGCTATTCATGATGAGTTGGATATTTTCTTTGAGTTCTTTTGTAGGGCTCTTGAGATTGCCAAGAGGGATGGGGTAGTTAGGGTTCGTGAGTCTATTGGGGCTAGTAATAACTAATCGTAAGTCCTTATCCTTAAAGAACTTAGGGATAGGGCGGCGGGCCGGATTTGATGTAAGTGCTTGTGTATCATAGGGTTACATCAACTCTAAAAAATTTTTGGAATTCCTACAGATAGCTCTTGACAAGTGACGATAATAGATGTATACTTAGCACATAAGCAGATGAGGGCCGCTGGCAGAATGATATCAAAGAAGCCACGGTTAAATGGCTGTCGAGTATGGCTCAACCCTATCTGTTTTATAATACAATTCGCGTGGGTCCATGCCTTGGACTAGGTTAGGTAACTCATTACGATAAGCCCCGCATGTCGCGGCAGCGATGGGGCTGACAGTACCGGTTACGTACTGGATAGTAGTGCTAATCTATGGGGGATCGCGTCCTCACCACGTTTAAACTATGCACTGGTAGTTTCCTTAGATAAGGTAAAACCTTGAGGTTGTAATAGCACATACCAAGTAGTTATTACGTAAAACTATCAGTGCTTGGTAACAATATAAAGGATAAGAGATGAATAAAAACGAAGCTATACTTAAGATTCTTAGAGTGTTGAGAAGTCAAGCGGCTGCGGTTAATAAAGCTAATAGAGAAGAAGCATTGACTTTAGCAGATGAATATGGTATAACTGCCAAAGAATTGATTGACACTTGGGTTGAAATCTGTAGGAATATATAATGGAATGGATTAGTTTTCACGGGCCTCGTCGCCCTATTAATGGTCAAAAGATTATCTATTATGGTGAGCCTATTGGTGTGTGGCGTGGAAAGTATAGAATAAACTATGAGGATGAGTTCTGTATTCATAATATTGATTGTGGTGAAGCTCCCGGTAATGTTGATTATTTCGATGCTCCGTACTGGCAACCCGATGAGGGACAGCCCAAACCACCACCACCAGAACAGCCCTACCCACCAGATTATCCTTGGAAAAACTGATCGCTTTTCTTGATATTCTCTATCGCCCACAGCGGTTGTAAATTAGAATAGTGAAAACATTCTTTTTGTTGGTCAGAATCGGACAGATCGAATAGAGCACAAGGTTTTATGTGGTCGATATGCCACTTTCCGTAATTATCCCAATTCATACCTTCTGTAAACATTGCCGATAAATAAACTTTTAATGCCTCGATAGAGCATCCTATTAAGACCATCGTTGATACAGATTTGCTGTTGTTTTTGATAGCTTTGTAAATTCTACCTCTCAAATTAATTTTAATCTTGTAATTTACGTCTGTTTGTCTACGTTCTTTTGAGCGTTCTCTTTTACGAGCATTGACTTTGTCACTATTCAGTTTTTCTAACTCTCTTTGTCTGTCTTTATATTTTAAGTAATATGCAGCTTTGTATTCTTTATCTTTGCCTTTACGAGATATAGAGCGACATTCTTTACACTGATGAGCATAGCCGGTCCTTCTTTTATGAAATTGAGATACTGATAATTCTTGTTTGCATTTATTACAAATTTTTATATCCATTTCTACCTCCTGAAATTAAGCTGGAATATAGTATTATACACCAAAATAATCCGTAGTGGATGCCAAATTATCCTAGTGGTTGACATAAGTCCTTGCTGCTAAAAGACTTAGCTCAAGGGAGGGCGGCCGGGTTTGACGTAAGTCCTTATCTCTAAAGACTTTACGATTAGCAATATTTTTTCAAGATTTCCTCTTGACTTGTCGATAATAGTAGTGTAAGATAGTGGTAACACGAAAGGGAATAAAATGACTGTTGCTGAACTGATTGAGCAATTGCAGAGTTACCCATCTGATATGAAGGTTTTGACCCTTGGTTATGAGGGTGGATATAATGATGTTAAGCTGAATACAGAAGAGATTGTATTCAATTTCTCCAAAAATGACGCTTGGTATTATGGGCCTCATGAGTGCGTAAAGCATACTGATTACGATAATGGTACACAATGTTTAGTTGTTATGAGGACAAAATGAAACAAAATAAGTTCCATGCTGAAGTAAGATTTCATCTAGGCAAGGGTGAACACTTTCGACATTGGCAGATTAAGGTGATGCGAGGAAGAAAGAAAGTTGACGAGTATTACTACAATCCGGGCCATTATCAGTTAGTGATGATTGGGTGTAAGCTGGTCAACAACCTGAAGAAAGCTCAGAAGGTTCATAAGGCTGGTAAGAAGGATGTTAGTGGGTGGGTAAAGTGTGAAGAGGTTCAAATAAATAACGAGATTAGTATTGACAATCTTGAAAAGCTCTACTATAATCCCATTCGCGACCCGCAGTGGCGTAGGGAAAGTGATTGTGGCGAATTTGCTTGGGACGATTCCCAGTATGCCACGCTGATAACACAAGATCGACAAGTCTACATTTTGGAGGAAAGAGAATGATTAAGGTTGAGATGAGCGTTCGTGAGGCTCTGAACATGGTGTCGAATGGTTGCAATCTGGATATTTATGAAAAGATCGTATGTGCGTTTGAGGTTGCATTGGGCGTGAACCAACGTCGTTCTGTCACTATCACTGGAGGGATGAATACGGACAACCGTATTCCTTGTATCAAAGCTATTCGTCTGCACACTGGATGGGGTCTCAAAGAGGCCAAGGATTGGAGTGATTATCTGGTTGGTGGTTGGAAGTATGATAAGTGGTATCCTGCTCCATCTGGCACCAAGCATAGCCTTACTCTGAAAACGCCGGAAGCGGCAGAGGCATTGTTGCGTGACCTGACCACCTTGGGTTGTGAGGGTTTTCTCTCATGACCTAAAGCCTTGTCCCTAAAGAACTTAGGGCGAGGCTGGGCCGCCGAATTTGACGTAAGTCCTTATCAGCAAACAACTTAGGACAAAATCAAAAATTTTTGAGGGACACTCAAGTTCCGGCTTGACAATGACGATACTATACTGTAGAATGAGAGTATCACGAGACAAGACTCCGCGATGATGCCAACAACAGAAACCATCACGACGGACTTGACAAGTGGGTAACAGTAGCGTATACTGATACTAGAATGATTGGTAACTGTAACACTTTTTGGAGAAGATAAGATGAAGAAGTTTAGTTTTACTGTTGATGTGGTGTCTGAGGACTTGGATCGTGAAGCTACTGCCCAGACTCTTAATTCGTGTCTGACCGATTCCCTCCCCGAAGATGCTCATGCTCATGTGAAGATTGGTGAGGTTAAGGCGTTTTCTGAACAAGGTTGGAAGGTTTTCCGTGCTAGGGTTATGGGTATCACGGCGAAGCAAGCCGGAGATGCACATAATGGCAAGGTAGAAAACGAAGTAGAAGCCGTTGCGTGATAATGAGTGAGGAGTCATAATGGCTGCGAGCCTCCACGGGACGCCGTGGGGGCTTGCGGTATTGAGAGGATGTGTTATTATAGTATACAGCCTATGACCCCGTAGCTCAACGGATCAGAGCGAGCGGTTTCTACCCGCTAGGTTGGGGGTTCGAATCCCTCCGGGGTTATTTATATGTGCTGCCATTGTTGATTAGAAACTATTCGTTTAATATGCTGATAAGAAACATCATATTTTCTTCCTAAATCAGCTAATGTATATTTACCAGAACTATAAAGTATTCTAATCTCTTTAATATCCTCTTCTGAGAGTTTTGCTCTGCCGTGATCAATGCCTAGTCTAGGTTTTGTTTTGTGAGATTTAGCAGTATTTGACGATCTTTCTAACCATTGTAGATTATCTATATGGTTATTAGACATATCCCCATCAATATGGTCTATGGTAGGATGGATCATATCATTAGGTTTAGGCTCGCCCCAAACGTCCATAACTAATTGATAGGTTTTTCTTCTATATCCATTGCCAGTATTAATGGTTAGATAGCCGTCTTGATCTTTAAAACCGATAAACTTTTGATATCTAAGACTAAAAATACGGCCATCTTTATAAACTAGATAATTGGTATAAACTGGGTGTGTTTTTGCTTCATTGTTCATAATTTCCTCCATACCTTATAATACACCACAAGTCTTTATTTGGCAAGCACTTAGGTAAAATCCGCCCGGCCGCCCGCGTCGTAAGTCCTTATACCATAAGGCTTTGCGTCATAAATAATTTCTTCAAGATTATCCCTTGACACTCCGATACTAATGGTATAGAATCAGGGTATCACTAGGAGAAAACGCTATGCAATTCAGTAAGGGTAATGAGAAGTTGGGCGACGGCTGTTTGGTCGTGAGTCGTGCGGTTGGAGATACTTGTCCACCGTCTTGCGATTTCTTGGGCGACGGCTGCTATGCCGAAGCTACAGAAAATGTTTTCAAGAATAGCCGAGCGGTTGGTTTGCGAAATATTATTACCGACAAGAATCTGATTCGTGTTATGATTCTGGAAGCTATAAAAAAAGATGTGTCGATCCGATTTCAAGAAAGAGGCGATTTCTTCAAGGATGGACAGCTTGACCTAGACTATATTGAAAATATCGTTTGGGCTTGTGAGAGTATTCTTGCCGATGGTAAGACTCTCCCCGAGATGTGGGTTTATACTCATATCTATGATGAACGGATTGTTACCATGCTTGGAAAGTATATGGTGGTATATGCTAGTGTTCATAATCGAGATCATAAAGAGGCAGCAAGCCGAGCGGGATTCAAATATTTTGCATGGTGTGACACTGAAAACGTCTACAGTGAAAAAAAGCCAAGAGGAAAAGCCAAGATTGAAGCATGGAGAAAAGCACTGCCAAAACTTGCTATTATCGACAATGAACGATATATCACTTGTCCGGAAATGCGACGGGGCCGACAAGCCGGTGGTGTCACTTGCACCGGGACGAAAGATTCGATAGAATGTAATCTCTGCGTCAAGGGACTTGCGAATGTTTTGTTTTTAAATCATTGAAAGGATTTTGGCATGAGTTACGTTGGATTGTATGATGATGCAGGAAGCAAGAATGCTTTCTATATTATTAAAGACAAAAAGATTGGCCGTAAACGTGTGGGCTTTAAAGAATTTGAGAATAAACAAGAAGCAGAGTTTGCCCATCGGGTTCAAAAATATCTGGCCGAGTTTAATTTGGCTCCTATGGTATATGGGGATGTTGGTATGATTCGTAGGCATGATGGTGAATTAACTTGTTATGGTTATTTGACCGAAGTTGCTCGACCTATGCCAGTATGTCATGACGATGATTGTGATGGTGAATGTTTTCAGAGTGAATGTGGTAATGGTACTACTATTTGTGAAGTAGTTTATGATTTGAGTGAACATGGATTAGAATATAACGATGCCCATAAGGGTAATTTTGGTTATGTTCGACGTAAGGGTTCATGGGTTCCGGTTGCTATCGACCTTGGGGTTGAGAGTTTTACTGATTGGGATGAGAGTATTTATGGACAATTTGATTACGATGCTGATGACGATGTTGATAGTTATGGGGCGTGTAATTGTTTTCAATGTCAAAAGTTCCGGGAGGAACAATAATGAGCAAATACTATATCAAGTGTGGAACACTAGAACTAATTTATTCCTGCAACAAATGCCCAAGGGATGCTGCGATGGATGCTATATGGGAAACAAATGAAAACGATACACTAGATGAGCATATCTATCTTGATGAACGTGGATATAAAGACTATACAAATGCTGATGGATTAACTTGTGTGTTACACACTACCCATATTCTCAAAGATGCAGGATGGAGTATAGAATGAATATATCAGAATTGAGGCGTATTATTACTGCTATCTGTCCAAACTCTGAAATAGAGTGGGATAATGAGAATCAAATTATTATCTATACTGGATTGACGGACGACGAGAATGGCGAACTGAGGGAGATAGAATAATGTGGATTATTATTGACGAGAAAAAAGTAAGACATAAGTGGGAATGTCCCGAGTGCGACAATAAAGTTTATGTAGAACCTTGGTGGTATTCAGAAAATGGAACACCTATGTGTGATAGGTGTGATATAGATACTGAATACGTCCATACACAAATAGATATTGAATCATAAGAATCGCCGCAAACCCTTGGTGTGTAAGCACTTAGGGCAAGCGGGGCGGGCCGTATTTGACATAACTCGTTGTACAGCAACACTTTAGAACAAATCCAAAAATCTTCTAAAGTTCGCTGTGTCGCATGGTCGATAATAGAAGTATGAAGATTAGACGAGAACAAACGAGGAATGAGAAGATGATCCAGTGGGTTGGGATTGTGATTACGATTTTGGGTCTGGCCTATACGGGAATCAAAGATTATCAAAAGGGTGATATAAAATTCCCTCCCATGCCTCAAAAACCGGCCTTGACAAAAGTAGTTTATCCGGTACAATACTGTCTGATGGCTTACGACCCTAATGTTGACAAAGTTTTTTACCTACACGAAAATGGACAATGGCATGATTACGCTCCACAACAACGACGATATGAGACCACGCCGCAACCATATCAAACTCAAGGTGCGACCGCAGTGGCAAGTTCCTACGGGTCACAAGGAACACCGGCATACCGTTATGGACAATCGCCCCAAGCGTATGCGAACCCGATCCGCTGAAAACCGCAGGGCTTGCGACAATGGAGACTATTGAGTATAATAGGTTGATTGCCAGTGTAGCTCAGTCAGCAGAGCGTCAAATTTGTAATTTGAATGTCACGGGTGCAACTCCTGTCACTGGCTTTTATTGCCCGATAGCACAATGGTACTGCAACGGATTTTGGTTCCGTCGTTTCTAGGTTCGAATCCTAGTCGGGCATATAATATTGGCTCGTAGCTCAATGGTCGAGCTGTCGGCTGTTAACCGACCGGTTGTAGGTTCGAGTCCTACCGAGCCAGTTTAAGTTTAAGGAAGAATGGCAGAGTGGTCTAATGCATCTGATTACTAATCAGAAGAAGTGTAAAAACTTCCGTGGGTTCGAATCCTACTTCTTCCGTTCGGAGGCTGATGTTTGAGTTACGAGTGCGGCCCCATAGTATAGTAGTTAGTATGCTGGCCTTTCACGCCGGAGACCTGGGAGCGTAACCCAGTGGGGTCATTTGTTTCTGCTAATCCTGCGGATTTGGTGGTCTTGGCGATAGTCAGCGAGAATCCTAAAGTTTTGGGTGTTGACAGGACGATATTGGTATGGTAGACTGTTGGAACAAGAAAGGAAAGTGATGATGAAGAACCTTCGCATCTATGATATTCTGACTGAGGATGGTAAAACTCTGGCCGACATTACTCTCTCTATGCAAGAGGATTTTGATTGGGCCGATGTTTTTGATAAGCTGTATGATTTTACAACCGAGAATATTCAAAGTTATTCTTACGAGGAAATTACTGTAAACGCCGAATAGGTTGATGCGCCTCTAGCTCAATTGGCAGAGCACGAAACTTTTAATTTTGGGGTTCTGGGTTCGATTCCCAGGGGGCGCACTTGACAGGGTTGATTGTTGGTGTAGAATAGAGGTAAGAAAGGGAGTAGAAATATGAGATATGAAGATTACTATGACGGCTATAACTATGACTACGATGAATTGGTAGAAAATACCGAAGATCTTGGTCTAGATGAAGAACCTTGGATGAATGATCTTGAGGAAGAAGAAGATGACGAGGTTCCATCTTATGGCAAGAACTATTATCCTAGTATTGAGGAAGATGAAGATTGATTTTTTGTGTGTGCATCTAGGTGGGACTAGACCCTAATATATTTATCCTTTCTTGTAACGGGCTGTTGGTTCAAATCCAACCACACACTTTATGAACGCTTTCCAGCAAGAGCTTGATGACTTCCGGCGTACCCCAGACGGTAAGATTATCCAAGGGGCTGCTCATACCTGTATGGTATTAAATCACAAGGTTCGCAATAAGATTATTATTAAAGCTGTTTGTGATTTGAGAAAAATCGATAATGAGTTTGATAGTATTGTTTGCTCTGGCGTAAGCGGATTAATTATAACTCCACAAGTATCCGAAATTCTGAATAAACATCTAATAATTGTTAGAAAAAAAAATGAAGAAAGATACAGCGAGTTTACTGTAGAAGGAACAAATCCTGGAAGATATATTATATTAGACGATTTAATATGTAGTAATAATACAGTAAAACATATTATGAAAAGTATTAAAGAAGAATCGACAAGATCGATATGTATTGGAGCTTATTTTTATCTACCACAAGAATGTAGCTATAAACATAATGGGGATGGGGATAAATTGTTTAAAAAAGATTTAGGAATTAAGCTTCTTAATATCTGATAAAAATATCGTATCCGGATGTATGGTTCCGTACCAATGAAATTTCCCGTGTGCTATCTGATCTGGAAATATCCATAAATTCTCTGGCCTATTGTCTGTTTTGATCTCATTAACATGATGTATAACTTCTTTACGAAACAATTGTCTGCCGATTATTTCTTCTGCTATTATTCTATGAATCATTACTCTTTTTTTATTAATAGTAGTTCTATTATATCCTCCACCATTTAATCCGTGTTTATAGCTGTGGTGATCTGTTCCGGATTTAGAATTTAAACCATTTGCTTCTTTGATACCTCTAATTGGAATATTATGTTTTCTTAATTGATATCTAATGGTTTCATCGCTACAATTTTTAATTTTAGCAATTTTGCTAGCTGATAGCTTTTGATTAAGATATAGATCTTTTAGCTCTTCTATGTTTAGGTTTAAATATGGTCTAGTTTTACGGTTTTTCATAGTATAGCCCTCCTGATCTATAATACACCACTCGACCAGAGATTGCAGAATCTTTTTTTAAAGTATTGCCATGTAAGGACTTAGAGCAAGCTGGGGCGGCCCCGGTCGCCGTAAGTCCTTATCTGCCAACGACTTGCGACATGCGGAATTTTTCCAAAGTTTTCGCTTGACACTGCCGATAATATAGTGTAGAATCAGTGAACGAGAACGATTGAACAGTAACACGAAAGGGATGATTATGGCTCATGCAGTTGAACAGATGATGTTTGTTGGTGCGACTCCGTGGCACGGTCTGGGTAACCAGCTCGACGAAGCTCCAACGGTTTCGGAGGCGATGACTGCCGCCGGTTTGGATTGGGAAGTTGGTCTGAAGGATTTGGTCACGGTGGATGGTCAGCCCGTTCCGGCCCGTGCGACCTATCGCAAAACGGATGATAGCATTTTGGGTGTTGTCGGCCCACGATATACTCCGCTGCAAAACAGCGAGGCGTTCGATTGGTTCCAGCCGTTTCTGGACGCTGGCGAGTGTGCGTTGCATACTGCCGGTTCGCTCCACAGAGGTCAGAAGGTTTGGGTGCTGGCCCAACTGAACCGCGACAATAGCGAGATCGTGAAGGGTGACGAGGTTGGGAAGTTCATTCTTCTCAGCAACTCGCACGATGGCACGACCGCTATCCGGGTTGGCTATACGCCGATCCGCGTTGTGTGTGCAAACACTATGGCGATGGCCCATAGCAAGAGCAGTGGTTCCAAGTTGATCCGTATTCGTCACACACGTTCCAGCAAGACCAATCTGGAAAACGTGCGAGACATTATGGACAACATTAACATGGAGTTTGAGGCGACTGCGGAGCAGTTCAAGTTCCTCGCGTCAAAGAACTTCAATCAGGCCGACGTTCGTCGCTATGTCAAGGTGATGCTCGACATTGACGGTACGCCGGACGATCAGATCAAGACTCGTACCAGAAATATCATGGACGAGATTCTGAATCTGGTCGAAGGTCCGAAGCAGAGTGCTACTGGCGTGAGAGGCACATGGTGGGCCGCAATGAACGGATATAATGAGTATCTAAATTATCACAAGGGTCGCACGGAAGATAACCGTCTCGACTCACTGTGGTTCGGGCTTAATGCTAACGATAATATCAAGGCGTTAAATACCGCAATGCAATTTGCTAGTGCAGTCTAACTTTTCTTCACCATTAGCAAAACGAATTCGCCGCTCAGAAATGGGTGGCGATTTTGTTTTTATGGTGTATATATTTATGTGTCAAAAATACGTTACCCAAAAGGATTATTCAATGCCAAGATTTAAAAAAGAAGAATCATATCTTACCGTTATAAAAGAAGATGGTAATATTGATAATTATAAAGCCGTTATTTGTAAGTGCAAGTGCGGGAGAATGATTAGATGCAAAAAAACATTAATTAATAGCGGAAGGAAAAAATCGTGTGGATGCATGATTACTGAGTCGGAATTTGTATCAAAAAATATTATTAGGATGTATTGGGTTGCTATTATAGCTAATGCAGATTCTAGGAATATCGAGTTTAAGATTACTCCAGAAAATCTAGAGAAACAAATAACTAAACAAAATTTTAAGTGTGCTCTTTCTGGCTTAGACATATCATTACCATATTCTAGCGATGAATTTTTGATTAAGAGGAAATGGACAGCTTCTGTTGATAGAATAGACTCTAGTAAGCCTTATACGAAAAATAATATTCAATTCCTGCATAAAGATATAAATAGAATGAAGCTAGATTTAGATGAGCAAGTATTCGTGGCATATTGCAAGGCTGTCTCTACCTGTCACTTGACGTAAATCCTTATCAGCAAAGGACTTAGGTCGAGCCGGGCCGCGAAATCTTGTCCTAAGTATAATGATACCAACGACTTACGGCAAAATTGTCAAAGAATCTCACAAGCTCCCTATTCCCTAGGGTGTGGAGTGACGATATACTGTATATGGACGTAAGGTGTTATCTGGCAAAGGGTTAGGATAAAATAGTAATGAATAATGTAAAAATAAGATTATCATTATCTGTCTCGCCTAATCCAACGGATTTGCTGGCGTTGCTGGTAGTCAGCCGGAATTATGACTATAGTAATAAGTTCCGCTTATCCTAAGTTCTTATGTTTCAACCACTTGCGTCAACTCTGGCATGTGGTATACTAGAGAGTGTAACAACAATAGTAATACTCTGATGAATTATTAGAAGTATTCTTCAGATTATAAAAAGAGGTATAATTAGTAGTCCCCATATCATAGTCAGGCCAATACTGGAGCCCTTTGTGATGCAGAAGGAAAAGATAAGAGTAACCCAGAAAAATAGAAAGGATATAATTCACAACCATGCCATGGATGTTTCTAACTCTATGGATATGGGTACTCTGATTGCTTTTGTTAGGGATACTATTGAGAAGAATTTTAGTAAGTTGAGTAATAAAGAAATAGAAAGAATGATTGACGAATATAACCCCCAGATATTGGAGACTATAGATGACCACAGTAAAAGTTACTAATGAAAATAGGGCCGATGTTACTAGCGTCTATTGCCACAGACTTTTAGATGATATGGACTTTGATACTCTCTACTCTTTTGCTTATGATATGTTGAAGGATAATAAAGAGGGATTGACCAATAAACAATTAGAGGATCAGATTTCTGACTACTACCCTGACATTCTGGAGAACTAATGGAAATAGATATTACAAAACAAGAAGCATGGAAACTAATGGATGCTATTAGTGCCTATATGAAGGACTATACTGTTACTGGGCCTGTACATAAGACCTTTGACAGTATTACCAAGAAACTTAAGCAGGTTGTAAAAGAACAATAACAGGATGTGAGAGGTCCGGTTAGTCTTGTAAGTTGTTTGCTTTCAAGGATTTGCGTCGATGTGACGATATGGTATAATACGGCCGTTGGCCCCTGTAGCACTTTTCTTTTCTTATCCTAACCCACACGGAGGCTGTTAATGGTTCTTATTATTCTTGTGATGATCTGGTGCATAGACTGAGGAAGGATGCACTCTATTGTATCTTACCCTTCTCTAACTTCTTAACTCTTATTTATCATACGCACCTGCATAATATATACCATTCCAGCAGGGGTATGTCAAGAAAGAAAAATCTTATGGACGGCTATTACATTGTTGGTTGTATTCTGATTGTGTTCTTTACTGGCTCATTGTTCATGTTCATGGACATGGTATGTAATACTGAAGAGGAAATTGTAATACATAAACCCAAACGAATTTCAAATGGTTATTATCAAGATGAAATTATTGATGATTGATTGTTCCACCTAATGCTTCAAATTTGGCGTGGATGGCGATAGTCAGTCAATTATGGGGGTCAGTTAAAAATTGGTTAACAACTAATGTTTGGTCCTTCAAGTCTCCTATGGTATAATGCAATAGTCAACGGAGCTGATAGTCAGTCGTCTTGGTGAGAAAAGACGAGGGAGTATCGGAATCATGGGCAAAAAGTGTTTTTAACTTTTAACCATGAGGTGTATTATGCGTACTCGATATGTTAGTGAGATTAACCGTAAGGAAGTTCAAAGAAAGTATATTGATGTTATCTTGGGTGAATTAGATTTCATGCAAATCAAAGATAGACTAAGAGACTATCTTGAGCATGAGAAAGATAAAGAATCTAATTATGCCTTAGAAGCAGAGATACGAAAAGAAGCACCAGAAGTATTGGTGGAGAATTGGGAGGATTTCAATGGTCCTGCTACTCTCACAGAAGAGGAGCATTATCATGCCTAAGAAATTTCATAGAATAATTTCTTTTGAAGTAGAGGGTGAAATTTATGATCATTCTACTACTCCAGAAGATATTCTAAAAAGCTATGACTGGAAGTTTAAAGGTTTTCACGATAATCATGAAGATAAATGTTTCTTAGAATCATCTCATGATGATCATCGTGGACGTATTACTAAAATCATTCGAAAGAATAAGATTAGTAAAACCGATAAGGCAGATACAGAAACTTTTACAATTAACCAATGAGGTGCTTTATGAATTATACATTAGTTTATTGGAGCGTTGGAACATTAGTAACATTGTTAGCATTAGTATCATTATACTATTACTCTTGCCATTGTTCTACTCCAATTATTAAATAGTAAACAATAGTAATTTGGTATTAAATTAATCCGGTAGGGTTAGTCTCGGCTAATCCTCCGGATTTGGTTTTAGTGGTAATAGTCAGCGGGATTGTGGGGTCAGTAAGAAATGATATCTTGTCTGGAACATGGATTGATCTATTATACTGTAAATAACGGTCGCATGGACGCGACATACTTTCAAAGGAGAAATTTTTATGAAGAAGATTGCATTTGTTTTTGCTCTGATGGTTCTTGGTTCGTCAGCTTATGCTGGTGAGTGTGCTAGTGGCAATTGTACCCTACGAAGTAGAGTTGTCAATGTAACTAGGGAAGTAATTGCTGTACCAGTTACAGTAACACGCCGAACTGTTGAGGCCACTCGTAATGTTGGCCGCAGAACTGTGGCTCGCGTTCGCAGCGTTGTTCGTTAATATTCATGGTTGATAATCTAAAGGATCATGAATGATTTGTTAGGTTATAGATCAAAGAAAAGATAACCCCCCGATGCCTCTTAACAATGCACACTTTCGGGGGTCTTTTCTTAAAATAGGATTTAATTTATTCAAGGAGGAATTTATGAAAATTTTTATGATTGCAATTGCCCTAGTTTTTGTCACTACTTTTACCGCAGAGGCGGCTCGACCCAAATACTATAGTCAGCCAAATACTGTGGTCCAAAGTTATACCAGTAGTTATACATCAAGCAGTGATCAGGATCGTTGTCAAGCAGAAGCTAATCATATGGCAGCTAATAACATTACTGGTCATGTATGGAGTTGTATTGGAAGTTTTGAAGGAGTAGGTTATGGTTCTAGTCCAAATTGTAACACCTGTACCCCAGGTAACAATATGAGACTAACAGGAGATGCGTCAGCACAAGGTCGAAATGGTATGTGGTATAGAGTAAGGTCGTGGAGGTAATCTCTACTGGCAAGAGTAGCTCAATTGGCAGAGCGTCAGGTTTCCAACCTGAATGTTGAGGGTTCGATTCCCTTCTCTTGCTTTTAAGTAATAAATAATAATACAAATGTTTTTCCTAAACCACCCCTTTGCGGACTATAGAGACAGTCAGTTGGATTTCGTCTTGACAGAGATTATTTTCAAAATAATATTAGTTATACAAGGAATATAGCTATGGCAAATGAAAAAATAGATTTTATCGCTCCAACCAAAATTCAAGTACAACAATCTGCTGTTGAGGGTCGTGGAGTATTTGCCACAGTAGATATTAAAGAGGGTGATATTATTGAACGATGTCCCATGGTAAGATTAGGTTATCGGTCTCATTATCATCATGATCCCATAATCTGGAAGTATGTTTATACTCAACCAAAGTGTGATTGTAATGATTGTAAAAATCACGGCAAATATCTCTGGATGGTTCTTGGATATGGTATGGTTTATAATCATCAAGATATTCCAAATACAAAATGGGAATTTAAATACAACCTAGAGTATGCTGACGTTGTAGCATCAAAGGATATTAAAAAGGGTCAAGAAATTTTTGTTACCTATGGTACAGAGTATTTCAAAAATAGACCCAAGATAGTAGCGGATACTAATGCTCCAGCCCCAGTTCCGGTAGTTACTCCTGTTCCTAAGATAGAGGAGGAACTAGAGGACGATGATACATTCATGGCTAAGATTGCTAAGTTAATGGAAGATTCTAATAAGCAATAATGTTTTACCTAATCTAACCCTTTTGATTTTATGGATACAGTCAGTTGGAATTCGTTTTTTAGCATATCACTTAATGAGTCAAATATTAGGTGCGAAAAAATTTGTGAGCAGGTACAAAAATTAATCACAAAATTTACTAATGAACACCCTAATACTAACGCTGATCTTGTTATTAGAATTCATCCCATAGTTGATAGTGATCAGGAAAGTAAAGTATTAAATATTGAATATAAATCCCCAGAGGTTTAATTATGGCCAAAAAGAAATCTTGTGCTAAAAGTAAGTGCTGCAAAAAATCATGTGGCAAGAAAAAGACTGAGGCCACTTTACCAGAAAATAAAGTTGAAGAAATTCAAACTCCACCTCCTACCAAATCTAATTTCTTCTTAGAATTGATCAGGAAAACCTTTGGCTATTATAATGGATAATTTATTAAGTAGCTTAGGGTTCTTTATGCTAGGATTGATCCTAGTAGAATCAGTAGTATATATTGGCGGGCTATATTTTATTTCTTACTTATCCAAGAAAGATGATAATGATAGCTCAAATAATTTCCATAGTTAAACGGCCCATTTGTCCCACCTTCATTCATGATGATTCATCAAGAATATTCATTTTCCTCATAGGACTACTACTACTCTCAGCCATACTTTACAGAATTTTGAGATATTATAATGGTTGAAAATAATAATCTCATTATATATGGCCCACACATCATTCTTTCCTGCATCATAATTCGATCACTGTTGATCTGGTATTTAGAGCATTTTTTGTATGAGGACTATAATGAGTAGAATTTCAAAAAAAGAAGATTTTCATATCCCTTTCATTAAGAACCTAGCTTTTGTGGGGCTAGTTACTATAGTTTCTATGATTTCTGTACGGTATTTTCTATCTTTCACATTAAAAACCCACCAAAATACCCCGGTTATTCACTATACCGAAAGTCAGATCAAGCCATAATAGGACTTTTCTTAGCTTATATGAGCTATTTATCGGTCAATTGAATTAAAATTCACTTATTATCTTGCGCCGTGGTGAAATTTGTGGGATAACAGGCTAATTGTACAGGATTTGAATAAAGTTGTCAACCCCCATAGTCCGATACTTGACAATACCCTTACCTCTTGGTATACTGCTACTATGGATACGGGTAGGAAAAGTAATAAAATAGGGGAAATTTGAGGTTTTAGGATGTATAAAACGATTCAATTGACTGACAAGGAACTAGAACTTTTAGCCTCTATGATCCAGTATTATATTGACCAAAAGAAGGACAAACCGGGCTTTTCAGTTAATAATGCTCATATTATGCTACGTCATATCTGTGGTGTGAATTCACGAAAAGGCACTAATCAAATAGTGTTTAGTGGCAAATGAGGATGAAATCCCACTGAAATCAAAAGAATTAAGTATTGTCTGGGTCTTGTACCCACGAATTTGATTTTTTCAAATTATCTATAGCCCATAATGGTTGTAAATTGCTGTAATGAAAACATTGTTTAACCTGTTCTGGGTCAGATAAATCAAAAGACGATATTGGGCGAATATGGTCAATATGCCAACCATTTAATGACCAATTATCCCAACTCATCCCTTCTTGAAATTGAGATTCTAAATATTGTATTAATTCCTGTTTGGAACAACCTAATAAACTTATGGCTGAATTAGAATCATTTGTATCTTTATCTTTAAGTGATTGCCAAAGTCTAAATCTTAATATTCCTCCTAATTTATATTCAAGATTATTGTAATAATATTTCTTGTTATTCTTTCTTTTATTTTTTAGATAATTTTTCCTGTTTTTACCATACCTACTTTTTTGACTATATTCTTTTGCTTTTTCTGGATGTTTTTGAAAATACTTTCTACATCTTTCTTTATTTTGTTCTTTTCTTTTTGGATTATCTTCTCTAGCTCTCCAATATAGTTTGCGATATTCTTTATTACAAATATCACATCTTTTTCTAGGGCGACCTTTAGTTTGTAGTAAATCTTGATTACAATCTAAACATTTTCTCATTATAAATACTCTAATATTATGTGATTTATATCTATAGTAAAATACACCAAAACCCACAAAAAGTGCATAAACCCACAAAAAGTTCAAGTCTAGTCTTGACAATTGCCGATAACAATGGTATACTTACGCTAAAGGAAATTTTTATGAAAAATGACCCGTTGGGCGAGGCTTGTCGGCATCTGGCTAATTCTCAGACTATCATTGAGAAGAAAAATGCAGAAATTGAGAGACTAAGATTAACAGACGATGAACGAGATGCTATAAATTGGGCTGCTGAACTTGCTTGTGCTGATGATGACGACGAATACTCACTGAGAAAAGCATGGGTGCTTCAATCATTGCTTGAAAGAACAAAGAATCAAAATGAAATCAAATAACCTCTCTTTTAATCAATTTATGTTGGCTGTTGCTGACTATATTGATGATGAATATGGGGGAAATCGGTCATCTTCATTACGGGATTTGACTAATGACGAAAGATACTTTATAAAGCATATGTTGCATATGTCTTATGAGAATAATAATAGTATAAATAATACGGCTAATGATATAATGAAATATTTGTCAGACAATAAAGCTTGGAAGAGTGATAATCAAATCAAATGAATAATTTTAATATGAGCAACAAAAGTTGGGATAAGTTGCTAAATTTCAGAATGAGAGTTGTAAATTATATGATGAAAGAATATGATGTGGGTTATTCTGTAAATATTCCAATATCTGATGATATTGCTAAAATGATCAACGATAAGATAACAGAATGTTACAGTAGGGATGTTAATGTACCAAATACGGCTAATCTCTTTGCTAGTTATATTAAGGAGATTTTCCCAAATGGATAGAATTATGGTCAAAGAGACTCTTGATGTTGATGAGAGAACTCTTGCAAGTAATTTACAAGATGTTATTGACAGTTTGAAATATTATCAAAGTCAAGGATGGCAAGGCTTACAAGTAAATTATTGTGGCGATTATATGGGTTTTGAATTGTATAAAGAAAGACCCGAAACTGATACTGAATACAATAGCAGATTAAAATCAGAAAAACTTTCTAAAGAACGTAGACGACAAAAATATGAAGAACTCAAGAAAGAATTTGAGTCATGAAATCTGATTATGCTAATTTGCACGATCACTTTGTAGAGATGCTTCATAATCCTAACATTAGTAATAAGTGCTATATGATTAGGACTACTAATTATTCTGGTGAAAGATATGAGATGGTAATTAATAAAGAGGATTTGGGGAAACTGGCTAACTTAATCAATAACTTTCTGGTGCAGGAATGACTAAAGATACAATTACATTAACTAGAGCGGAAATCGGCTATTTACTCCAGATTGCCTATGAGAGTAGGGATGAGGGTAGTTATTGGGGAAATAGGAAAGATTTTATTAAACGACAAAATAGTGTGATAGAGAAGTTAGAAAAATCATATTGTAAAGTTAATGATATTGTGGAGAATAATTAATGGACGATAAGATTAAACTAGAGACTATTGTTAGTGAGTATGAGAAGTCTCAAAAGAATATTCCACCAATATGGGTAGGTGAGGGATGGTACAAAAGTGTTCCAAATTCCTTTAATTATTTTGCATCTGGATTTGAAGCAGGACTCAAATATCAAACTCTGACCACAGAAGAAATTGAGGCAATAGAATGGGCATCGCAATGGGTAGAACAACTTCATCATGAACGAGCCGCCACGCTTCACAATTTACTTGAAAGAACAAAACAATGAATAATCTAGTTAACTATCTAATGGGGCGAATGGGCAAGAAAACTTGTCCTATAATTGGTTTGGATAGGGTCTATGATACTGGTTTTAATAGTCCATGGAAAGAGTGGATTGAAATAAGGTTTAAGGATGGGACGGTGATTAAATTAATGGAAAAACCGGAATGACTAAATCTTGGACAGAATTATTGGGACAGCCTCAAAAATATGACCAAATTATGGACAATGAAATTGTTAGACCAACAAACTATTTTTCTTTTGGGGATTTTGGTCATAAACAAAGGATTTGGGTAACTTTGTGGAAATTTGATACAAAAGAAAAAGCTAAAGAAGTATTTGAAGTTTGGATGAAGGAGAATAAATAATGACTAACCTACCAGAAATAGATAAAATATCAGTAATGAATCTGAAACCAGATGATATACTGGTTTTTAGTACCTATGATAAAATACCTAGTGCTGATTATTCAAGAATAGATCAAAAAATAACAGACTGGAAGATTCAGAGTAATATAACAAACAAACATTTGATACTAACCTCTCTAAAACTAGAAGTATTGTCAAAAGAACAAGATGAAGGAAAAAAGAAATGACAAAATACAATAGTGTTCAAGAAATGCTGGACGATACCGGAGAGCCAGATTTTGCCGAAGATTTTCGTAAACATATGGCAAAACCATTTGTAAGACTCAAGAAATTTTTTTCAATTAATTGGGCTGTATTGGTTGCATTTGTTTGCAGAAAGAATAAAGGATAAATAATGAAAGTCTATGCTATAATTTCTGAACATGGGGCGTGTTCTATTCGTGAACAACTAGAGATGATTTGTGCATCTAGAGAAGTTGCAGAGTCATATATAGAAGCAGAAGATGATTACTGGAGAAATGCCCATATTGAGGAAATGGAAGTGGTTTGTGAAAAATATCAGAAGATTGTAAAGAAAAAGAAAAAGGTTAATAAATGACTAAATCACAAAAACTCATACTAGTTTATAGTGTTACTGCTATTTTTATAGGTTGTTGTTTTTATCAAGAACAACATAGTCCTAATCTAGCTTTATTGTCTGCCGGATTTATTCTGGGCTTCTTAGCTAACGAAAATCTCTCTATAGAAAGAAAATATGATTAATGATTCTATTTTTATGTTGAGAAAAAATAATGAGTGATCAAGATTTTCAAGTTAATATTGAAGGAACACAAATTATTATCCCAAAAGATCTTACAAGACTGTTTAAGATGGTAATTGAAAAAGCATATAATGAAGGATATGATCAAGGATATAGCGATGGAAAATATGGTGGATAATGTGGAGAAATAATGATAGTCATTAAAAAGCTTCTTAGTTACGGTGGTGCTTGTCCATATCAATTAGAAGCTATAACTTCTGATGATAAATGGTTGTATATTCGTTATCGTCATGGTTTTTTAAGTTATGTTGTTGCCGATAATATTGATAGTTGGGCTAATAGCGATTATCTTTATGATTATGGAGTTCGTATTGGACATGAAAATGATGGATATGCCAAGCATGACTTGATTTTTCCGCACCTGTGTGATAGAATACAATTTCCAGAGAATTTTAGATTGGAATCTGGAAGATGAATCTAAGTTTTACTGCTCAATTTGACTGGATCAGTATTGAGGCAGATGGGTCTGTGTGTTATAATTGTGGGGATCAATGTTTTTTGAAAATGTTTAAACTTGTTGTAACAATCAAAGAAATCAAATCAAGAATAAATCTTAATCTTGTAAGTTGTGAATCGTGTCTATAAAATATTTGGAGAAGAAATAATGAGAGTAAGAGTCACTACTAAAGGTGGTAGACCAGCAAGAGAACATATTCTTGAAAGGAATATTGAGCAAGAAAGTGCAAGGAAAAATCGTCCAATAACAGACGAGGTTAAAAAGATAACATTTGGCAAGTATAAAGGTATTTCTATTACAGATGTAGATTCAGATTATCTGTTGTGGTGTTCTGAAAATCTTGATAAATGTCCATCATATATTACTGACGAACTCAAATATAGAGGATATAATCCTCCAGAGGATCCTCCGTGGGAAGATCGTATACATTAATATTTCTAACTTTATGAGGAGACTTTATGACTAAGTTTATTCGTGTGGTAATGTTCGCTATTGTTATGAGTGGTTTTATTGGTGATATTATGGTTCATCCTAATGTTGCAGTAGCTATTGATGACAATGAGATTAATAAGATTTTGAAGGCGAAGGAGATTGTAAGGGGCATGGTTAATTATCCTGACACTCTTGTATTCCATGAGTTTTATACTAAGGTGAGTGGAAATACTGTTACTCTTAAGTTTACTGCTAAAAATGCTTTTGGAGTTCCAGAAACGCACACTAAAGATATTAAGGTTAACTAATGAAAGTAATACCAACACTAGCAGAAGATATTAGTGTCGCTATCTCTTGTATGCAGGACTATAGAGATACTATAGATGGGAATAGTGAACAGTGGTATGAAATTAGTGAAAGAATTGAACGATTGTTTAAGTTTCATTATCAACTAACCGGATTTCTCCTAATGGAGAATAATAATGACTAACCTACCAGAACACGTAGTGGCAATGCTGACGAGGGCATTTTACGAGGGCTTTAACTTCACCCGTGAAGGATTTAACGGGGAATGTGCATTTGACCACCTAGCCCCAGACGGGTTGACGCTTGAGGAAAAGTCAGCTATTACCGCCAGAGAGATACTGTCAGATCATGACGCTAAACTAATGACTAAACCCATAATTTTAACAGATAAAGAAATTGAGGCGATGGCGTATTTTGCACATTTTTTCCCAGTATGTGCAGCAGAGATTGATGCAGCATCAGACATTCTTCGTAACCTATTAGAAAGAATAAAGGATAAATAATGAAAGTCTATGCTATACTTTGTGAGCATCATAGTGCTGGGGTTGCTTATGAAGGAGTTGAAAAGATTTGTAAAACTTACAAGATCGCTGAGTCTCATTTTTTAAATGGAGAGTTTCTTGGGCATCCTTGTCGAATTAGAGAGATGGTTTTTACTGATAAGATGTGGACTGAGCCAAAACCAAAAAAGAAAAAGATCAAAAAATGAGTGTACCGTACAAAGGAAACTGCGAACATCTTAAAGAAGGATATTGTATAGCTTGTATGTCTAAAATTTGCGATAATTGGGGTGCTACTGCTATGAGTTTCTCGAAAAATTCAAAATGCTACATTAATGTATGGGATGGCGATTATCCAAAGTGGATTGAGGTCACTAATGACTCTTCTAAGAACTCTGAATCTTGAATATGATACTATCGAGATTCATTACAATGAGCTTTTGAAAAATAAACCTTACTTAGTGAGAGTTTTTAGCTATAATAATACTGACCCTAGCGAATTACGGCTGAGTGAAAAAGAAGTAAAAAATCTATACCAAACTCTTAAAAAACATAACCTATTATGAAAATTCAAAATAAACAAGAAATTGTTCTTAGTGTCCAAGACGTTCAAGATATTTTGTTTGACTATCTGACTAAAGAACATAAATTGAGCGGGGACTTTAATTTTGATTTTGTTGTTGTCAATAAACCATTCCGTAGTGGTATTCATGATTCTTGTGATCGTCATGAATTTGACGGAGTGAAAGTGGTGGTAACAACATGAAACTTAGAGATATAGTACCATATTGTTTAGATTCTTACAAACATACAAGTAAATACTATTGGGTTATAGGCGGACTAATGTATAGTATTGAATCTCTAGAACGATATAGTCCAGCACCATCTTTATATCATCATTATTATGATCCATATCCTAGTTTTTTTAATCATGACAATCAATTGTGTGATTATATAAAACTAAATAGGCATACCTTATCTAATGATAAAAAAGACAAATATCCAAATTCTCTATCATTAAATCTTAATCATGAGATTACTATTTTTAAGAATTTTATCATGGTTCATAAAACAGATGATATAGCAAATGATGATGAGAATGAAATTTTTGAAAGAATGAATTATTTTGTAGCAAATGGACACGAATGTAATGCTCATTACTATACCATAGGACTGTATTCTATGGACTCAATAGGGGGTATGGCAACCAATTTGCGAGACTTATTTAAGGACTTGATCAACCCGCCCGTCCAACCTAAACCAGCGGAATTGACGCTTGATGAAAAACTAGACGATCTTATTGATGAGCTTATGAAAGATAGTAGAACTATGGCTGTTAAGAAATTAAAGAGGATGTTAAATGAACGACTCTAATAAGTTAAGTTACGATGAATTATTTCAAATAAATGATGAGCTAAGACATATAATAGCTGATTTAAAAAAAGACAATAAAGAACTAAAGCAAACTATTAACGAACTTAGAACTTATCAACAAAATATGGAAAAATTTACTCATAGAGTTTATACTCCAGATAAAAGCTATAAGGACTTGGAAAAGAAATTAGATGAATTAACAACCAATAATGCTTCTTTAGTTGGAATAAAAGCTCATCTAGAAAATAAGTTGGCCGCACTAGAACATTCTAATGAATTATTGGACGATATGATTGTCCCACTGAAGGACGAAATCAAAGATAAAAAGATTCAACTAGAATCAGCATATAAAGCTAGTGAATCTCAAAAGGATAGGATTAAAGCATTAGAAATGGCTGTCGCTGCCCTTAAAAGTAAAATAGATTATGCTATTGGTTATATTAGTGCTACTCCATATATGAGAGACAAACACCCAGACGAAGTTAAGAGATGGCTATTCAAGGAGTTTGAATGAAATACAAAATCTGTAAATTTGTTAATGGTAATGGAGAAGAATGGTATCAGATTCAGAAAAAATGCTTATTCTTTTGGTATTATTTGTGGGCCTATAAAGGCGGTTTTCCACAATTTTCTCCCCGTAAAATTATACTAAAGTTCTATACAATAGAACAAGCTCAACAATATATCAAAGAACATATAGCCCATGGTAAAGAGTATAATATCAAGAAAGTAGAGTGTTTTGATTATGTTCCTTAAAAAAGAAACCATAGATAGTCTTATAGTAGTATTCTCTTTAGCTCTTATAGTAGTGTTGTTCTCTCCAATACTACCTTGGGATAAGTATAACTTATATGATTATCTTAAAAAGAAAAGACTAGAACATTATTACCAGCAACAGTTTGAGACGCATAAGATAACTTGCAATCAATGTAAAGGTTCTGGAGAATATCCAACAGATGTTAATAAACTTATGATGGATGCTAGTTTGGCATTATTCATAAATCATCATCTAATGGTTGACAAATGTGAAAAGTGTGTTAAGCTGCCCTACGGTGATGGTTACGATTATTGCGACATTGTTCAGAACAAGTACAAGATTTTGCTTCAAGAATATGGTGCTGCTGGGCCGAAAATAGACATGGCGTCTTGTGAAAAATGTATGGGTATGGGCCAATTTACTTCCAGAAAAAAAGATGGGTCTTATATGACTCAGGAAGAATATAATGAAACCCATTGAAGTTGGATTTGATGGAACTATACAGATTTATAATGGAACTAGTAGTCCATATCAAATCATATTTGCACGATCAACACATGATGATAAGGGGCCAGATGTTTGGTCAGCTAGTTGGAATCCGAACATAAATAACAAAATTAAGAATACATTTATTTGGTGGACAAAAAAAGATGGGCCAGAATTATTTTATCGAAATAAAGATGGTAAACTATTTACTGTAAACTTTGAGCCTTGGGAGGATTAATGATGAGATGGGTTTTTATTGTTGTTAGAAATTCAACAGTCGAACAAGTCAAAGTGTTTGACGATTATTTTGTAGGGGAAGCTCATACTAATGAATATCTTAGGATAGCATTTGGAGTCAATGAAGTTGATTTCCCAGAATATCGCAAAGGAATTCACTATAGAACAGAGGATGGCTTGACGGTGGGACTTTATAAGGACAATCCCTAAAATTCAAGTTGACCGCTGGATCATGACGATGTATAATGCAAGGGTATCGAACAGTTATTTTAACAAACACAAACCGGAGTTTTATCATGAGCGTATTTAAGATTAGTGTTTTGGTTGCTGCTTTTTTGAGCTTTGCTCTTAGTGTTGGTCTTTGGTTCAGTGGTATGCCAGAGGCTAAAGATAGTGGACTTTTTGTAGGTTTGTGGGTTCCTAGTATTCTTAGTCTTGGTAATCTATTCTCTTATAAGGGAGATTAATCATGGAAATGTTTATTTTTTTTGCAGGACTGATTATTGTTTTGATTGTTAGTTCTGGTTTAGCTATTAGTATTTTGTTTTTGGGTGACATGAATCCAGACTCTAAACAAAATCGAAGAGTTAATTATACGTTGGCTGATCTGAAAGACAGTGATAATCTTAAAAAACTCATAGCAGAAATAAAGGACTACAAAGAAAAAGTTCCTAGTTGATTTTTAAAGTTGGTTGTTGACAAAAACCGATACTCTAGTATAGTAGGGCATACCTTGGAGAAAATCTAATGAGTCCAACAGTTAAACAAAAAGTTCAAAATTTACTTGATAAGTATTTTATTGGTCAGAACAACTGCGAGTTGGTTATTAAACAAGATGATCTGAATAGTTTTTTGTCAGAGTATAATACTATTATTATCGCTCGCACAGTGGAAGTTTGTGGTCTACACTAATTATATTGGAGAAAAACATGACAGTTCAACAGCTTCGTAATAGCGGATATAAGGTTCGGGTTCTTCACAATCGTCTTTACAACGGCTATTATAAATGGCAAGTAGGAAGCAAGCCTAGTGGTGATCATGGTTATGGGCCTATTGATCCAGATACTAAGGGTGGATCAACCCAAATTATAATTGATGGCCCATCTGGTGATCATTATGATGGACTCGCTATTTGTAGTAAGAAAGAGAACTATAATAAAAAGCTGGGCGTTAGAATTGCTCTTGGGCGTTGTAACATTAAACAGCCAGTATATATTCCAGTCGAGGCAGAAAATGACTAAAGAAGAAAAATTGGAAGAAATTAGGCGAATGTGCTTGGGTATTATGCAATGTTGGAGTCAAAAATCTAGTTACAATGATCCTTATGAGGATGGACGAATTGTTGGACGAGCAGTATTGGCTGAGTCAATACTTGAAATACTCAATACGAATTAGTTTTGTAGAGATATGAACATAGCGATCACTGGAGCTAATGGTTTCTTGGGTAAGAATTTATACAAAAGACTATTTGGTTTATTCCATATAGAAAAAATTACCAGACATACTCCAGAAAGAGAAATGTTTAGAATACTAGAAAATGCACAAATAGTATTTCATTTAGCAGGTATTTGCGATGATCCATCCAAAACACATATAGACTTTTATAACTCTAATGTAAGGCTAACACAAGACGTATGTAATGTACTAATAAGTAGTCAAAATTTAGTTCCTATAATATATCCATCTACTCTAGATATAGATAATGAAGATTCTCTGTTTTCTTTGAGTAAGAGAGATGCTGAGAATACCTTATCGTCATATGGACTATCTATTGTATATCGCTTACCTTTAATGGTTGGAAAATACTGTAACAATCAACACTCGATAGTTTCTCAGATTTTTTCTAATATTCTTTGTAATAAGCAGACAACAATAAATAATCAGCTAATAAAACTAATGTTTGTGGACGATCTTACCAACTTATTCAGTTCTATCACAACAGGCATTACAGAATTCTCCATCGTTGAACCACAACCGGTCTATACTATAGAGACTAATGAATTAATACAAACTATTCAACAGATTCATGATGGTTATCAAACAGACAATACTAATGAATTAAGTAAAAATTTATATAAGACTTATCTGAACCTTTTAAATAAATGAAAGATTATTATGGCTAAGAGTTTTGAAGATTTGTTGAAGAAAACTTGTTCCAAAGATGTTATTATTGATGGATATAAGAAAACTATGGACTACTGGGCAGAGTATATTGGTCTTTCTAAAAATCAATATAATGTAGTACCATCCGGTTGGTCTATGACTAAAATTAAACCAAAGAAAGCAAAGAGGCGTGATCCTGCACGACGTTGGAAATGAGAACATTTAAAGAAAAAACTGTAAAAGTTCTTGATACTATCATGTGTGATGCTTGTGGGAACAATTGCACAGATGATTATGGTAATCATGAAAATGCTACGCTTGAGGCCGTATGGGGTTATTGGAGTACGAGAGATGGTCAAAAATTTGAAGTTCATCTTTGTTCCAGTTGTTTTGATGAAACTATACAATTTCTAAAAAGAATTAGACATAGTGTTTTAGGGCCGTTTAAGTATCCGCATGACGAAGACCCTCTTATGGGGTCAGATTATCCAATAGTAGGTTAAAATATGAAACAAGAACTACAAGATAAACTATACGAAAAGTATCCAGAACTCTTTAGTAATAAAGATAATAAGTCCAGCCCCATGATCTATGGGTGTGAGATTGGTGATGGCTGGTATAATTTGCTAAATTCTTTATGCTGGAGAATTAATCAGCATAAACAACAGATGACTGATCGTTTTAGGTATCTTATTAAAAATGATCCAGAAAAGCTAAAGACTGAACCAGATTATCCCGATGTTAAGTTTGACCAAATTAAGCAGAAGTTCGGGGTTTTAAGGATTTATTATTCTGGTGGAGATGAATATATTCGTGGGGCTGTAAGTGTGATTGAAGATTGTTCTAGTACAATTTGCGAACAGTGCGGTAATAGTGGAAGCATAAGAAAAGGTGGATGGGCTGTGGTTTTGTGTGATCAATGTTTTGAAAAGAATAAATAAATATGTGGCATTATTATTTGGTACAAGAACTAATCATGAATAATGAATGGTTAGAGAAAAATGGAACTAACTGGATGGCTGGTCGAGTAGAATGTCACAGCGAAGATTCTATTGGCTATTCTGAAAGAGAATATTGGTTAATGATTGATAGAAAAGATTGGAATAAGTTTGATGACTATCTTAGAAGTTTAAATACAGAGTCTTTACAAAGTTTAGACCAACTGATACAATCTAGTCAGTTACCTATAGTCCAATTCCAGAGCCAAACATGATTAAACATTTTCCAATTACGAATACTGAAACTATTATTAAGCACTATTCTCAAAAAGATGGTGTTCCTATCAAGTATGTTTGCACAACCGATTTTGGTGCTAGTGATCGTCCTGTGGATATTTTCTACAGAGATACTCCTCATCCAGAATTTGGTAATAAATACTTTGGAATTGCACTCAGTCGTGATAGTGATGATTTTGTTATTTTTAGTGCCGATAAGGTGGAAGATTTTACTTTTGGTATGGTAGAAGATGATGATGGAAATTTGCAGTATAGTGAGTATCATCATAGGTGTAAATTTTTTGAAAACGGTAATATGATTGATGGTGGACGACAATATGTTCGTTCGTCTCTTAATGCAAAAACTTATGTTATTCGTGATGGAACAATGGTAATTAAGGAATAAAAATATGCACGGTTTTGAAGATTGGCTGAACAGTATTGAAGGATTCTCATTAAGGAGTGAAAGAGCTTATGATGATCTTGTTTTAAATACTTCTGAAGAACCCACAACCAAGTGGAGAGAGATTAAAACGTGGCTGGAGGCGGCTTATATCGCAGGCTGGGATGATGCTAGAACGGCGATTAAGGAGAGATTGAAGTAATGGAATGCCCAAACTGTATTACTCCATGGAAATGTAACGGGCCACATTTAGAGATTATAAGTGATTCTGTATACAAAAGTGAACATGGATATTTTATGAGACAAGAATCTGGAAAATGGATATTTACTCCTATAGAAAAAGAATTCGACAGTTATACTTTACTAGGAATAGTAGATACTTTATGGAACTTCAATGAGCAAAATGATGAAGATTAAAGACAAAGAAAGATCAGCAAAAGAACAAGAAGAATACGAAGAATATCAAACCTATCTAAAACTAAAGAAGAAATATAACAAATGAGTTATGAAGAATTTCTCAAAGAGATTGATAGAACTAGTAGTTATTTTAATTGGAGATATGGACAGGCTCTAATGAATGTGCTGCATACTGTTTGGCCGGAAAAATATGAAGAAATTACCAATCTAGAATTAGACTGCTACTATAGAGAAGATATTGTGCCAGCAACTTTAAAGTTCCTTAAAGGCGATTGGAAACCAACACATGATTCTAAATGATGAAGATATCAATGACATAAAAACTATTGCTGAAGAAGTTAAATCTATGGCAATAAAAGCAGAATATCGTGATGGTAAGTTTGCTGAATTTGCTTACGATGTTGATATGAGCATGAGAGTTATATTGGAAATAATCAATGGACCAAGCGGAGGAATAGAAAAGATAGTGGAAAGAAACGTATGAGTTCAAACGAACTAGATATTATCAAAGAAAGATATGAGAGTGCTAAAAAACTAGCAGAGGAATTGTGGCTAGACGGAGATCATGAAGGAACCCCGAATGATTTTTATTATTTTCAGTGCGGATTTGTGGCGGGAATGAATTATAAATTGTATAAGGATTTTGCTGATGCGAACGAAGAAAAATAAGTTTAACTGCGACGTTAATGGCAGCATTATGGTCGTGGCAGCATTACGATATGCTCTTAGTAGACATACTTATGTACCGGGAGCAGTTCAAGATTGGATTGGTCTTCACTGGGATAGTCTTGATAGTAATACTAAGATTGTTATTTTGAGAGATGTTTTTGAACACCTATATGATGACAGCAGACCTTCAGCATATAGAACCTCTATGACTGATTATGACTTATCAACATGGAAAAAGTTTGGTATCGAACATTATTGGAAATTAAATTATAATGAGCGAAAAAGTGTTGATATGAATTTTACTGGAGATAAGTCTGTTTGGCTAGTTGAAAAATTATATGGAACACAACCAGTATGACAACACAGAATATGCCGAACTGGAAAAAGGGTGACATAATTGCTTTGCTGCATAGTAGCGGTGGAGTTATCCATATTTTTGAAGCAGAACATGATCCTTGGTATGGCAAAACCTTTTTTAGTTCAAATGAAGATTGGTATTATGGTTTAAGAAATTGCAAAGAATTAAGATTAGCAAATCAAAAAGATATAGATAGCAAAATAAAATATCAAAAAGAAAATGTAGAAAGAGAAACAGCAGTCTTAGATCAGTTACTTAATTTTCGGGAGAGATTATCAAAATGAAAACAACAGACGAACTTAAAGAAAGACTCAAAAGAATAGTGCAAGAAGAATTTATTGATTCTTGGTTGGATTCTCCTAATCCAGCATTTGGTAATAAAACTCCACGAGAAATAATTATAGAACAAAATAGTGATCAAATTGAAATGATGATGTATAGAATAGGTAGCGGCGAACCGTCAGGTTGACAAACCAAAAATTTTTGTTAAACTACAAGCACTATGAGTACCGATAAACAAATAAACGTAGGGCAAGAGTTGGTGACGAGGCTGCAAAATCTGAATAAGATGCTGGAATCTATTAGATCAGCACAAGTTGATGAGTTGTTTTTGCCAGAAATTACAGAACAAAATAGACCGACAGTAAAGCCTAAAAAGTTGCCCCAAAGGAAAGAAAAATGAGTTGGAATCATAGAATAATCCGACATATAGAACCAAGAACCCATATGGATGATGCTATTTATTATGCTATTCATGAGGTTTATTATGATGAGGATGGTAAGGTGAATGGTTGGACAGAAGAACCTATAAGGGTCATGGAAGAAAGTCTAGAAGATTTGAAGATTACTCTGCAAAGACTAATAGAGTCTTTTGATAATCCGGTCATTGACTATGACACGGGGCAGGATATAATTAATCAAGAGCGGAATTAACCGCCGCCACCGACTTGATCACCGGGAGGCAATGTCCTGTTGCTCTAATATCCGTATTGTTGAGATTTCTCACGCAGGGTATTAAACAACGATAATTGGGGCATTTTCAATATAGGGAAAGTTTATGAGAGACCAAAAGATAATAGAAAAAGAGCTATACTCTCCAGTTACTTTAAAACAACTGTTACGAGAAGCAGAAGATTTTTGTTACGAACATGGTCTAAAGTATGACGAGCGAAAGATTATGATAACCACAGATTATGGCAGTCATGTAATGATATTTTATAAGGATAATAATTGACAATAGTTTGGGTAGGTTGGAGCATTACTAATTTTTTCTATTATGGAACACGATTTAATAGCGGAGTTCCATATAAGTTCGTTCGTATCGGCCCTTTAATGTTTAAAAAATACCTATGATAGTAAATATACCAAAAGAATTAGCCAATCTAGATAGAAATGATTTTACAAAGGTTTGTGAATTCGTAGATAAAATAGTGGCCGATATAGAAGAAATTATTACCGAAATCGGTCACGAAGAAGCATTGGCTTTAACCAAAGACTATATGATAGACTTAATTAATCCAGACTTACTAGATTTTGAAAAGGAATAAATAATATGAAAAAAGATATTGCTAAAAAGTGGGTCAAGGCTTTGCGTAGCGGAAAATATAAGCAAGGCAAGGGCTATCTGAAACAATTCAATAGTAAAAATGAACCAAGACATTGTTGTTTGGGCGTTCTGTGCGAGTTGTATAATGATACCATGAAAAAAAACCATAAAAAAACATTGTATACTGAAGAAATGCAAGATAATTCGTCGGGTACAAGTTTTATAAGATTTGATTTAGTAGATGGTGGTTTGCCAAAAGCAGTTAGAAAATGGGCGGATATTATAAATCCTCTAGGAGAATTTCAGGTCAGTTGTGGTGAATATGATATTGAAGAATGTCTAGCGGACTTGAACGATAGTGGCAAAAAGTTTTCAACTATTGCTGATATTATAGAAAAAAACGTGGAGAACCTATGAAGGGACCATTAATTTATTATGAAATTAAAGAAATGTATGGTAGTGATTTAAGTAGCACAAAATTGGCTTCTGAATTGCGTAAATCTATACTTGATGAAATAGACCTTGGCTTTAATGTTGAGGTTGATTTTAAAGATGTCCGTTCATTATCTAGTGGATGGACAAGAAATGCATTTGGGGTTATTGTAAAAGAAAAAGGTGAAAAATTTTTCAAGAATCATATATTGCTCAGTAATATGAGTAAGGGTGTTAGAAAAAGCGTGTTAGAAGGAATAGGAGAAATATTAGAAGTATAATGGTTACTGGCAAAACTCTTATAGACTTAGGATATAAACCCTCAAAGTGGTTTAAGAATGTTATAGATTATGCCAATACTAATAATCTAGAGAGTGACGCTATACATAAATATATAGATTCTATTGTTCCCAAAACACTAGAACCTCATAGTCAACCAATATCTTTTCATAAGAATATAGTGGCAGATAATCAGCACGAACAATCTAATATAGATAGTGTTTGTGCTGCAATGAACAATATATTGACAATTCCTACTGTGGTCAATGCAGCCATTATGCCCGATGCTTGTCCTACGGGGCCGAATGATATTCCTGTTGGTGGAATTGTGGCTACAAAAAATGCTATTCATCCTAGTATGCACAGTGCGGATATTTGTTGCTCCATGATGGCTACTGATTTGGGTTTTACAACGCCTAGAATCGCTCTGGAGGCCGCTTTTAAAATTACGCACTTTGGAGTGGGTGGACGAATATCGAACCACAGATGGCTTCCTAGCGACCTCAAAGATAAAATAATCAGCAATTACTATTTGAGTAGTCCTAAAAGTATAAATTATGCTGAATATCATCTTGGTACTCAAGGCGATGGTAATCATTTCCTGTTTATAGGAATAAGACAAAGTGACGGTCATACTATGATGGTAACTCATCATGGTAGTAGAGGTTTTGGTGCGAATCTATATAAAGAGGGTTTGTATAAAGCCGAACAATTTAGACAAGAATTAAGTCCGAATAGTAATCCTAAGCATCCTTGGATTCCCTTTGATAGTAAAGAAGGTCAGGATTATTGGGAAGCCCTTCAAATAACAAGAGAATGGACAAAACTTAATCATGAAATAATTCATAGGCTAGTTAAACAAAAGGTATTTAGTTCAATTAATAATGAAACTTTTTGGAACGAGCATAATTTTGTCTTTAAGAAAGATGATATTTTTTATCACGCTAAAGGAGCGACCCCATTAGAAGATATTTTTGTACCAGATTCTACAAATGGTTTACGTTTGATACCCATGAATATGAAAGACGGTATTTTAATCGTTAAAGGTGAAACAACACCAACTAATTTAGGGTTTGCTCCTCATGGTGCTGGGAGAAATCTTAGTAGATCAGAACATAGACGATTAAGATTAGGTATTACCGGCAAGACCAAAGAAGAAATCTTTAAAGATGAAACAGATGGTATTGATGTTAGATTTTTCTCTGGACAACCAGATATTACTGAGTTACCATCAGCATACAAAGATGCCAACAAAGTAAAAGAACAAATAAAACAATTTAATCTCGGAACTATAGTAGACGAAATAGAACCCTATGGTTGTATTATGGCTGGAGAAATAGATAAGCCTTGGAGAAAAAAGAAATGCTAGATTTTGTAGGGAATTGATGTTAAGTACAGCATTGGCATGTGTAATATCCATTTTACTTTCTATGTTTATTACAATGTTATTAGGTAATATTGGTCATTTTCTTGAATGGAATCATAATAGAGATATGTATTGGATTTTTAATGTCTCTATAATCACTTTGGTATTAACTTGGATAGTTAGTTTCGGATATTTTATGAGTACTATCAAATGATTACATTCAATGAATTCTTAAAAAAAGTAGACGATACATTCTTGAGCCATCAAGCAGCAAGATCAAACGGTAAAATAAAAGCAGTAAATCAGTGGAGATATGGTCAAACAGTAATGAATGTTTTGTGGGAGGTTTGGCCGAACAAATATAGAGAAATTCAAGGTAGCGATTTTGATTGCTTTTACACAAACTCTACAGTTGATATAACTCTTGATAAACTAGAAAAAGAATGGCTATGATAGAAATTTGGAAAAAACGCAAAGAGATAGATGATGCAAGAAGAATCAAGGTGTTAGAATTGATAAAAGAATATGATGAGCAAATTTATAGACCAGCACTGTCTAGTTTAATAGAACAATGCTCAAATATTGGTCATGAATGGCATATAAAAGACTTAAATCCAGTAGGATATCCGATTTATCGTTGTAATCAGTGTGGAAAAACTGAAATTAGGATAGAAAAATAATGAAAAAGAAAAAACTAGTATACTAGAGATCATGAAACTGTGCAATCAAAAGATTAAAGCACAAAAAGATCACGAAGCTAGTGCTGGATATGGTGAAGATTATAATGATGGTAGGATTGTTGGCGGCGCTGCATTAGCACGACGAATCTTAAATATCCTAAAAGAATTTCAATTTTAATTATGAGCACATTACCAGATAGCAAAATCCCTTGGTGGGACAACCACTACGAAGATACTTACAGTGAAGAAGTAGAAGATGGTTATCCTTATGATCTGGGAACTAAAGTACAGGAATAAATTATGTGGTTAAGACCAAAATCAAGAATATATCACTGGAATTGTTCTAAATTCGCTGACTTTGTTCGCGGAGAGAAGAAACCCTATGCTTTAGAGTGGGGCAAATGGGATGAATGGAATAAAGAACAAAAAAAGAAAAGACCAGTAAGATATTGGCTTGCAGAGGAAGGATTACCTAAACTACAGGATTTGATCATGTTTCCTGTGGACGTTTACACTGAGATTAGATACTATATCAATAATCGCTGGATAACTAAAACCCACTACCTAAAAACCGGACTAAAGCCGGGACATTACTATGAGCTTGATTACAGAATTCTTCATGGGTTATTTAATGAGCTTGTAGATTTTGTAGAGATTGAATATGCACACCTAGCAAAATGGTCACTTAAAAAGGGAACTAAAAACTACAAGTTCAAACGTGGTCGATCAATTGAAGCAGGATTAGCTTATCTAAAATGGGCTTGTTCTTTAAAGTATAACAAAGATTGGGGAGTAGATAAAAAAGACCCAAAGTATGGAAAACTAACCCACCAAGCTATTTCTGCTCAAAAGATCAAAGAACTTTATCTCTGGTGGAAAGATCGCCCAAATAGACCAGAACCAATGGCTGTCGCTGGATTATCTTGGAATCAAGACAAAGAAGATAATTTGATGAACGGTAAAATAACAAGAAAAGAATTGTCTCAATTCAAAAAACTTGAAAAGATTGAAGCAGACTACGAAAAAGAAGATACAAAAATGCTCATTGAACTTATTAAAATCCGTAAGGAGTTGTGGTCATGAAAGTTTATCACTTTTCTGCAAGTTGTCTTTAGCCCATAAAGGCTGAGTGTTAGTATAATGAAATAATTGAATTAATTCTTTTTCATTTTTGGCAGATGATAAAGGAACAATATGGTCTATGTGCCATTTACCATAATTATTCCAATTCATATTCTTATCAAACATTTTAGATAGATATTCTTTATATTCCTCTAAAGATAATCCGAGATACTCTAGTGTTGATTTGTTTTTATTTTGAACGAAATGACTAAGCCTAGCACGAAGGCTACATTTGATTCTAAAAAGTATATCTTCTTGTCTTTTCTTTTTTATGTACTGCTTGTGATATTCGTTATTTTTTGATTTGTTCTTTTTATACCATTGTTGATAACTTGCACTGATCTTATCTTTATTTTTTAAATAACTTAGTTTTCGTTGATCTCTAATTTTGTTTTTATTATTACGTCTATATAATTTACGCTGTTTTGCAATTTTATTTGAATTAATTTGCCTGTATTTTTTTTGGTAATCATTCAAACACTCTTTACATTCTGCGGAAACTTGAAATTTGCCATTTGTCGAAAAATTAAAACATAAAATTGATTTGTCTATATAGCATTTTTTGCATCTCTTAATATTAAAAACTATCATCCTTGCACCTAAATACACAAAGCCCAAACATCGTCAAATTAGGGTTGACAATGCTCAGGCTTCGTGATATAATTAAATTGTACGGTTTTATAGAAGTGGCCCTAATACACTCCTACAAAGATATAATACACCAAAAAACACTATGAATGAAAACAAACCAAGTTTAGAAAACGATTTATTAAACTCAGAATATATCAAAAATAAGTGTAAAACAAGCGATATTTATTCACAAAATTTGTATGCCGCTATGGCAAATAACTTATTCTATAAGAATGATGAAGAGTGGAGTTGTTCTTGGAGATATGCTGGGGGTGTTTTAGCAGACATACGAAGCAAGGGAGAGAGTTATATTGACTGGTATTGTTCTGGAATAGGCAGTAGCGATAATGAAGGATATGTAGGCGAAGGTTTTGTAACTGAAGAAGTTAGATCAGATTTATTAAAGCTAGGATGGGTGGTTAAACCATATCCAGATGACGAAACCTCTATCTAGGGACTACCTATTAAAAAGAGGGTACTGCTGCCACCTTGGTTGTATTAACTGCCCCTATAACGAGCAGCAAGATGGCTTGACAAACGAACCAGAGGACGCTACACTAAAGAAGTGTGACCCAACATCCGATAACAAGGAAAACCAATGAACGAACAAGCAAAACAAGCAATTTGTGATTTCTATAATAGTGTTTGGAATTATATGAAAGCTGAATATAAGCCAAAGTGGGCCAGACTCTATAATGCCGAAGATACTTTGGACGAAATGATTCAGATTACCGGACAGTATTATCTTGGAGGGAACAATGTTGTTGATACTGCTGGAGATATTGTCTCTCTTCTTAAGAAGAAGAATCCGTGAGTAATGGAAATTATGACATTTAATGATTTTTTTGGTGAAATTTATCGTGTTAGTATGAACAATCCGAATCTTCGATTGGGTCAAATAATTATGAATTGTCTTTCTGAAATTCGACCAGATAAATATAATGAGATAACCGGAACTGAGCTAGACTGTTTTTATAGCAACTATAAAAAAGCAGGTAAAACTATGACATACTTACAAAATAACTGGACGAATAATGAAACAATTAGATAAAAAAGATCCATTTTTTGATATAGATACTTATATCAATCGTCTGGAAAAAACGATAGAACAGCAAAAATATACAATAGAATCTCTTAAAAATGAGATTAGAACTCAAAGACAAGAAATAGGTTCTTTACGAGAAGAACGCAGATCTCTATTAGATAAAGATAAGCCACCAATGTTTGACCACAACCTATGGATAGAAAACGGAGATAATAATGAAAGATAAGACAGAAGTTTTTGCTATTGGTACTGATGTTAAGTTGGCTGAAGATGTATTTGGTAAGGTAACTGGTATTAATATCAGAGGAAATAATTCAGTCAGCTATGAAATTGGCTGGTGGAATGGACGAAGTTATGACTGTAAGAGTTTTGCTGACTATGAAATTGAAAGCACATTATCTACAACAAAGCAAAGAATTGGTTTTGCTTGAAGTATTGACAAGGACTGACCGATAAGATAGAATGAGAGGTACGATGAAATGGGATTATACTTGGCTGATTGAGCTAAGTTTGATTGTTATTGTATTTTTTGTTTTTGGCTATTTTTTGGGAGTTAATTTTGCCTACTATTTCTAGTAAAACCCAAGGAGATTTTCATACCCATATTCATATATGGCTAGATGCCCTTGAAATAAAAGCTAAACAGCAAACCTATGGAAATGAACAAACCGTTTATTATTTCTTTAAAGCCAATAAGAAATACTATAAGATTACTCAAGTTTGGGAAGGCGTTGAAACTATTCATGCCTTTGTAGATAAAATTAGCGGAGATGTCTATAAACCAGCAAGCTACTCTGCACCATATAAACATCCTAGATATAATCTAATTAATGATTTTGATAAACTTTTGAAAGAATGTGATTGGGCGGGGAGTTATTTATACAAGAGGAGAGGATGATTAATAAAGATCAAATTAAAAAAGCGTTAGAAGCAATAGGTACAGAAAAAGCATTACAGTGTTTGATTGAAAGTATTGATGAAAGTACAGACTGGAGTAATGCTCCTATCTGGAAATTTAAGCTTATTGAAAATTTAGAAGATGCTTATAATTCATACATGGATCAATTTAGCAAGGAGATTACTAATGCGTCTTGATTTGGCTATGGGATTAAAGGTTGGAGACAAAATTGTTAATGTGTTTATGGACGAACTTGTTATATCGAAAATAGACCATAGCTATGATCCAAAACCACCAGTATTTATTGCTCTAGATACTATGCTACAAAAGCACTATTTGTGGTTTGACGATATTTATTATCCAGATTTGTCTGATATTTGTGACGAAGAAAAGAGTTTTGTCCTTTGGGCTAAAGACAATAGGCAATTTATTGGAGAAAATTCTAGACTTCTTAAGACAGTTTATGTGCAAGGATTCTCTATGGGCTTTGAACATAAGAGAAGAATATCTCATGAAGAGGCTATGCAGAAATGACTGATCAAAAATACGATCCAAACTGGAATCCAGATGATTATGATATGACTCTTAAGTATGAGCCAATGGATTTATCTAAAGTCAATAATATACTAACTCAGTACAAGGGACAACCAGTATTAGACTATATTATAGAACTTTACAAGCTCATAGAATATCAAAGACAAAGATTGTCTGAACAAGAGAAACAGATCATTGCTTTAAAACATACTGAAGCATGGAAGCATTATGATAAGTCTATAGATAATTACGATCCTGCCACAAGAAAATATCTTGACAAACCACCAAAGTCTGGTAACATGAGTTGTTAATATGATGATCTCTGAAATCAAAAAGTGGGCTAAAACCAAAGGCTACGAAGTCATTAAAGACAAGGAAGATGGTCTTTATTATTGGGCTAAATTAGATGCTGGGCCAGATGCTAGTGGAGTAGCTAAAAGTGTTAGTAAAGTAGCTACCGCTATTTTTAATCATCTAACAGATGATAAGTGGGTTGAACATCAGATAAAGTTCAAAGAAGAACAAGCAGACGTTAAATTCACAGTGAGTGACTATGGCTCTTAAAAATCTATATATTGACAGAGAATGGGAAACTAAATGTATAGATAAAATTTGTTATGCTATACGGCATACAATAAACATTGATCTAAATAGTTCTATAGCAATCTTACAATTAAGCTATGAATATTCAGGCTTGATGGCACAGCTAATGGCCCATAAATTATCTGTAAAAAACGAGCCTCTAGATATAGAACCAGTAAATATCCCATATAAAAATGAATTTGATACTGTTATTCATCCAGATCGGCTTGATCCATATGATCAACTTATAGTTATTGATAGCGGATGTTTAAGTGGAAATAATTTTCGTAGAATAGAGAGTAAGCTATTAGACTATGGTTTTAATAGACAGGATTTGTTTTTTACTTGTGTAGCTTGTGATCTTAATAGTATATTTCAACCAGATTTTTGTCCAATCTATTTTGATGGAGATGAACATATGGTTCATTTCTGGTGGGAAACTAAAACCAATAGGTTTGAACGATGATATATGTCAAGTTAATATCAAAACCAAATGAATGGTTTGATGCTGGTACAGAAGTTTTTGAGGCGTATATGGATGGACACAATGCTAAAAATAAACCGTTCAAAAGAATGTCTATAAACGAATATAAGATTTGGGAAAAATCAGGCAATATTTTAGGTTTTGGATTAAGAAATGGCTCTTGGCGTACTGAACTTTGCCCAATAGAAGAGTTTGAAATATCATATACAGAGGATCAAATATGAGTGTAAAATTAATAAGCGTTACTCCAGATGCGGAAAAACTAATGAGTTATTGTGCGAGAGTAAGCAATCCTAATAACCAAGATTCGGATAATTATGCAAAGTTGTTGGCCTATTGTATCAAAAATAAACATTGGTCAATATTTGAAATGGCGAGTATGAATCTTGAGATTAACACAACAAGAGGAATAGCCGCTCAAATTCTACGACATAGAAGCTTTAATTTTCAGGAGTTCTCACAAAGATATGCCGATACAACATTGTTGGCAGAAGATATTCCATTGTTTGAACTTAGGAGACAGGATACTAAAAATAGACAAAATAGCATTGATGATATTGATAATGAAATTAGAGTGAAATGGAATAGTAAAATCCGTGAACATTTTGCAAAATCTAAAGCTATTTATGATGGCATGATTGCCGATGGGATAGCTAAAGAATGTGCTAGATTCGTTCTTCCATTAGCAACACCTACCCGTCTATATGTTTATGGAAATATTAGATCGTGGATCACATACATATCGTTGCGTGAAAAACATGGTACTCAAAAAGAGCATATGACAATAGCAAAAGACTGTAAAAGAGTTTTTTCCGAACAGTTTCCTATCATAACTGAATCATTGGGTGGTCTTGATAAAGAGTGGTGTATATAAGAATGTATCAAGATTAATTATACATTCATGGAGTCATTATTATGCCAAGAAACCCCTGCCTAAAAATAGGAGATATTGTTGCAAAAGGTAATCTGAAAGTAGTTGAACAAAAAACCATAATAGAAGGCGACTCAAAAACTAAAAGAGGATATTCAAGGGTTGAGTGTAAACTATGTGGAAATAATACCAAATGGATGAGAAATTGTTATCTTAAAACTAAAAAAGCCACAAGTTGTGGATGTTCTACACATGACTCTAGTAAATGGGAATCCATAGGCCCAAAAAATATGCCGTGGCAACTCCCAGAAGGAGAATCAGCTTTTAATAATTTATACCACTCATATAAAGTATCAGCAGAAAGAAGAGGGTATAGTTTTAATTTATCTCAAAAACAATTTCGTAAACTTACAAAAGAATTATGTTTTTATTGTGGTATAGAACCTCATAAGATTATAAAAGGTCAAGGAAAAACTAGTGGAGATTATATCTATAATGGTATAGATAGGATAGATAATAATAAAGGTTATACAAAAAATAATGTTGTTTCATGCTGCTTTAACTGTAATTCTGCAAAAAGAGAATTGTCTCAAGAAGATTTTTTTATTTTAATTTCTAATATTTACCATAGGCATATACACAAATGAATCAATATAATATTACGGCACAAGTTTATGATTTGCATGATACGTCTAAGCAACATCTTTTAATTAATCAAGTAATAGATGCAACTTCAGAAGAAGATGCTATTTTTCAATTTAAAGACCATCATCGTATTAAATTTCAAATAGTTAAAATTCACTCAGTAGAGCAATTCCAATATGGAAACTAAATCTAATCTTACTATTAAAATTGTTAGAGAATTACTTGAGCATGGATTTTCTGTGCTTTTATATAACAAAGATAATTTAGATGGTTATGGTGGTTGGTTTGATGCAGAAGATAAAGAATTTACCGTAGCACTAAAACATCATATGGGATTTGAGATTCTTCTTCATGAATACTGTCATTTTCTTCAATGGAAAACTGATCGTAAATTATGGGATAAAAGCGAATTAACATATGATGTATTGTTCAATTGGGTTAATTATCCTAAATTCCATTACGGAATGAATCTAAAAGACTATGAAGTTTCTCAAGCAGAATTAGATCAAAGCCTACATGATATTCTAGAGATAGAACATGATTGTGAAAAACGTGTTCTTAAAATAGTCAAAAATTGTCCTATTGAAGATTTTGATATCGACAAATATATCCGTGCAGCTAATGCTTATTTGTGGTCTTATCATATAAATAGAGAACTAAGAACAAGACCTAAAAATCCAATCTATTCAGAAAGAGTATTGGAACACATGCCTAATACTTTTAATCCTAATCTATCTTTTTATCTAGATCGTCATAATCTTACTGATCCTATTCGACAAGCATTGCTAGTTGAATACGAATAATTCTCAAGTCTGGCTTGACAATCTGACGATACTCAGTTATACTGATACGACACAGGAGATTTTATGATTAAACCAGGACTTTGTTGCATATCTCTGACACTTCAAGAGCGTGATCCGCCTGTGAAGTTCAATACGATGACATTCAAGAGATTTTCTAGTTTGCCTAGAGAAGAAGCGTTGAGTATTCTGGGCGACAGGATTTTGAACAACCTTGAAACAACTAATGAGACTATTAAATTTTGTGGAGAAAATAACTGGGTTTATCGTGTATCTTCCGATATTTTCCCGCTTATAACTTTTGACGAAGCTAATGTTTCTCTAGAAGATTTGCCTAATCACGATCTTATTCAAGATGAGTTCGACAATATTGCACAAACTATAGTCGATACTAATGTTCGTGTATCTGCACATCCAAGCGAATACAATTCTTTAGCTAGTTTGTCTGATAGGGTTGTTGAAAAAACTATCACAGAACTTAATTTCTATAGTAGTTTTTTTGACAGAATAGGACTTCCGCCAAATACTAATAGTCCTATGAATCTTCATGTACACAACAATAATGGCACAAGAGAAGAAATTGCTAATAGATTTCATCAGAATTTCAAAAAACTTGATGAAAATTGTCAGTCTCGTCTTACGATAGAATGTGATGATAAGCTTAATTGCTGGAGTGTTAAAGAACTAGTAGAGATTTTTCATCCTATTACTCGTATCCCAATCTGTTTCGACTATCTTCACCATAAATGTCATTCAAATAACTTGACAGAACAAGAAGCGATAAATATGTGCTGGGATACTTGGCAAACTAGACCGTTGTTTCACTATTCAGAATCAGCACCAGGTAATAATCCTCGCAAACACGCAGACTATGTGGTAGAGCCTATTAATAGTTACGGACTTGAATTTGATCTTGATTTTGAGATAAAGGCAAAATGTTTGGCTATTAAAAAATATCAGGAACTTTATCCTTCTTTTGCATATTGTCCTTCGCCCACAATGGTTGTAAATTAGTATAATGAAAACATTTTCTCTGCTGTTCTGGATCACTTAGATCAAAACTAGCACAAGGTATAATATGGTCTATATGCCACTTTCCATAATTATTCCAACTCATACCTTCTGTGAATTTAGATTCTAAATGTTGTCTTACAGTTTCTAAATTACAACCTAATAATTTTAAAGTTGAACAGTCTTTGAAATGTCCTTTTATAGCATTATTCATTCGTCTTTTTAGATTATGTTTCATTTTATAGTTAACATCAGAATGATATTTATTGTTATGTCTGCTATTGATTTTATCTCTGTTATTTTTAATATATTCTAATTGATGGCTGATAACTTTAGTTCTGTTTTTTTGATAATATTGACTATGATATTTTCTTCTTGCTTCTCTGTCGGTTGTATTAGCAACACATTTTTACATACTGTTCTTAGTCCAAATTTCCCTTTTTTTTGCTTATGAAAATATTCGCTTGTTGCTGGCAATTTTTCTTGACAAACCTTACAAAGTTTGGTATAGTACATCTGAACACCTAACAAAAAACGCCCAATCTACAATTAGTGCGAGTAATTGCAAAAAGAGCGTTCTCTGATTATTATATTGTAACTGAAGTATCTCGCACATACCTCATACTTTTATACACCAAAAAGGAATTTAAAAATGGCCCAAATCGGTGCAATTTCAATTAGTCCTAATGTTAATACTCAAGCAATCATTAACTTGCTAAAGGAAGATAAGAAACTTACTATTGGTCAGGAACAAGTTGCCCCAAACGGCTCTCGTTATATTCCAATAGAGAAAAATTAAAATGTCAGCTAACCTTATTCTTATTACTGGCTTAATATATCTTTATATAGCTATTGAACAAGGTTATTTACATAATAATTATGGTATGTTTATTGCATATGTTGGTTATGCGGCGGCGAATGTTGGATTGTATATGTTAGCTTCTAAGTAGGAGGTCTTATGAAAGAACCAAAAAGAATCAAACTAAATCCAGAAACACCAACACCAAAAGAACCAATTAAAAGACCATTACCTCCACTATCTAAACCAGAATGGAATGTTTCTGGTCAAGATAACGATGATATTTATACTCCTATCGACTTGGATAAAATAAATAGACTATTGGATGAAAGT
>Ga0208787_1000027_pt1 | contig 69524 bp, 106 predicted proteins | sample Wag4_2014_7_11_FD_187362 | JGI IMG/M metagenome (GOLD analysis project Ga0208787, IMG submission 187362) | Fresh water microbial communities from Ohio, USA - Utica-2 Time Series HT 2014_7_11 (SPAdes) (version 2) | ecosystem: Environmental > Aquatic > Freshwater > Water tank | place: USA: Ohio...
AACCACGGCTCAGTCTGAGCGCAAGGCATTGCAATACGAATTGCAATCTAACGAGATATTGCGGCGCAAAAGAGAGGCTAATGCGGCCATAGCTGCACGTTCGTTTGCCGGTGGTGTAGATGCGTTCAGCGGATCGCCAGACCTGTTGCGTGCTGTTAATGATACGGTCGCTGGGCGTGAGTTTATGTTTGCCTTGGATAACGCAAACCTTGCAATGTCCTTCGGCGACATTGAAGCCAATATGCTTCGTGCAGCAGGCAAGCAAGCAGAGAAGGCTGGATACTTTGATGCGGTTGCAAAACTTGGAATGGCAGCGGCGTCTGCGGCCAAGATGCCTACGCCTGCCAAAGCTGATTACAGCATTACTGCTGGAGCATCACAGGCGACAATCGGAAGGCAAGGATTTAATGCTAGCTCTCTTGGACAAGAATTCACCGGCGCAGGTGGAACGTCAATAAGGTTAAGATAATGGCAGAACTTCCACGCTACCAACGAGCTGGCAATATGCCAGCCGACATACCGCAGTTAAGTTTTGCTAACGTCAAAGAAGCGGCTAGGCTGTCTTCTAATATAGGCGGTGCGCTAGATAAAGTATCTGCCTTTGCGTTAGGTGCGGTCAAAGAGCGCATCGATGAGGAAAACAAGATTGTCGGTATTCAGATGCGTGGTGAGCTTGAGCTATTGGCCAACGAAAAGATGGCTGAGTTTAAGCAAAAGTTACAAACCGGCGGGTATCAAAGCCATGAGGATATGCGGCAAGACGTACTATCCCTGCAAGGCTTGTGGAAGGGTTTGGCTAAGGTAGACCCAAATCAGGCAAGCGGTCTAGCCAACTCAATCAATCAGCAGTCACGCACGCTGGTTGACCTGAGCGCAGAAACGTTTACCAAGGCTTACTTGGCTGACGCAGAAAACCAAATGAACTCCGTGGCCGGTGGGCTACAAACCCAAGTCTCAGACATCCTAAGAACTGCGGTTGATTTTGATGACGCAAACCTTAGAATTACCCAACTAGAAGGAACCCTAGGCGGAGCGATTGCTACAAAGAACCGCACGCTTGTTCCAAAATGGATAGAGAAATCTGCCAAAGCAAAAGATGCTGGAATATCCGCATTTGCCTCAGAGTTTGTCCGTGGCTCTGGCGACATCAACAAAACATACTCGGCAATTATTTCCGGCAATACTGGCAATGCAGTAATGGATTCAATCCTTAAAACAGACAAGCGTGCAATTGTCGTAGATGCAGCCAAGAAACAAATGGATGAGTTTCGTGATGCAGAGCTTGCACGTGAGACAACTACCAAGCGGCAAATCAACACCCTTACGGCAGACTTTAGTCTTGCGGTTGCGGCTAATAACAAGCCAGAGCAAGATAAGATTCTTGATCAGCTCTACTATCTTGACCGAAACAAGTACCGTGAGATGGTTAAAGTACGTGACGAAAGTGGCGGTATGTTTGCCCAGTATGACCACGGCCCTGCCATTTCAGCATTGTCATCAAAGATTGGCAGCGTTACCGGCAGGGTACTGACCGTAGAAGACGTAGAAGCACACCGTAAATATCTGACGCCATCTACCTACACCGAGTACATGAACAAGGCTCGAATACTGCAAGACGCACAAACGTCAGAAGTGATGCGACGCACCAAAGCTCAGCTTGGATTGCTGATTGGCAACCCAATGAATTCATCTGCGGCAAGAAATCAAAACGAACTTATTGCAAACCAAGTCGTTACTAAGTGGGCGGCTGATAAACAAGCCAATCCTAATATCGACCCAACACAATGGGTCGCAGATAACGTGACTGTCATTGCTAACACGGTACGCAAATCAGATACGGCAAATCTTGCCGATGTTGTGGTTAGTCGCCCAATTAGAACAATACAGGGTTACGACGACGCAATCCGCAAAGCAATCAATGCCAACGATAAAACACTCCAAACAAAGTTGATTAGCGAAAAGGCTCAGCTACAAGAAGCAATTAAAAGTGGTCTGGTTGACCAAAACGGCAACAAGATTGGCGGGACACGATGAAAGACATTGACGAACAGTATCTATTGACCTTGACACTAAGGGATGCTGGTGGGCAGCGCCAAGTCTATTACAAAGATAATCGTGTCAACGAAACCGCTTATGTTGAGGAATTTCTTGAGTCTGGCGGAATGACGTTGCCATCAGACCAAAAGACAATGTCTGCGTCTACGTTTGGCAAGATTGCGGCTGACGTTCCTGCCGGTCTAGCCAAGGGTGCGATTCAGGGTACGGTTGGGATTGGTGGCGATATAGAGTCTTTAGTCTACGGCGTGCGTGAGATTATTAAGCGTGGTGCTGGCGAAAGCGCATTAGATGCTTTTATCAAAGGGCTTGAGTCTGAGACTATCCTGCCTAAAACAGAGGAAATTAAGAAGTGGTTAGACACTAACATTAGCCAGTTGATTCCCGCTGGCGAGACTGACGAGGCACGCAAGGAAGGCGCTAAGGTATCAGAGTTTGTTGGCGAGCTAGGTGGGGCTGGCAAAACTGTTACTGCCGCAACCAAAGCTGTTGCCCGTAGTAAGAAAGCATTGACTGGCGCTGCGGCTGCGGTGGCTCCGGCGGCAAAAGAAAAAGGTGAGAAATAATGGCTATTAAGTCAATTGACCAACGCATCGACCAACTAGCCATACCAGATGGCCCACAGCAAGAAATGCCTGCGCCAATTGAGCCGGTAACACCAGACCCATCATTAACCCTAGAAGACCCGCAGTTAGAGCCAGTACAGGTTGCTGGCCGTATTGAGGGGCTTACAGGAATTCTAAAGAGCGTTCAGAAGGCTACCGCACCAGTAGAGACTTCGCCGGTCAAGCGTGCCGGAAAAGCTAAGGAAGTTTTAGCCAAAGAAGCCGCTGATAAACCAATTGACGACATTGACGTTAGGGCAGCGGTTGGAGAGCAACCAATCCGTGTCGAAGGCGATATGGTCATTGCCGAGCCAGTAGCTCCGGCCACAATGTTCCGTGTACTGGAGTCGATGAAGATTCAAAAGGTTGAAGGCAAGCCGCCAACGGTTCGACCAAACCTTGACCGCATCCAATCTGAAGACGAGCTCAAGCAGTTCTATCTAGCCACGGTTGACGAATACTCAACATTTGTAGATGAGCAACGTAGACTTGGCCGCACATTTGAAGACATTATCAATGACGCCAAGGAAATCGGTGACGTACAGATTCTTCAAGACCTGCTAAAGCGTGCTCCGGGCGACGACCCATTTAACGATTCACGTTCATTTGCTGCACGGCTAGCAGTCCTAAATCTTCAGTCTGCAACTCTTTCCGCAATCAAACAAGCGGCATCTACCGGCAATGCCAAAGACATTCTGGAAGCCGGTAGGTTGATGACCCTAGATGGTCAGGCCAGCGCATCATTACTGGGCGTGACAGCCGAAACAGGACGTGCTCTTTCCATCAATAGAATTATCATTGGCCCAGATAAGGCAAGGGTTCGTGAGCTACGCAAGACTATTGAATCATTTGAACTAGAACAGATTGGCGAGGTTAGCGAACAAGAAGCTGCGGCAATACTTGAGCAACTTGGCGGCAAGGACAAGATGCTTGCTGCGCTTAGTTCCTACGAGCAACTGCCAAACTCTAATGCCCGTGGGTTCTATTCCAAGCACATGGCCCGTGCGGTGCTAGATTCTGCGTCTGAGATTTACCAGTCGGCATTGGTATCTGGCGTACAAACCCACGCCTTTAACATCCTTGGCTCTCCCCTGCATTATGGAATGATAACGGCAGAGCGTTTTGCTTCTGCCCTTGTCGGCAAGGATGAGGCTTTGATGCAATCAACATTTGCATCTCTGCGTGCCTTCCCACGGTATTGGTCGCAAGCATTAGGGGCCGCTGCCGAATCATTCAAGTCTGAGAAGACATCTGACATGGCAACCAAGTTTGCCCAAAGCAGACTGGCCACGACAGCCGAAAGTTTCAATGTAGACCCCAATTCCACGCTTGGCAAGGGCATCGACTACTTTGGGCAGGCTATGCGGTTCATGGGATTCCGTGTGCTAACCAGCGCAGACGAAGGCTACAAGGCTTTGTTCCGTGGGATGGAAATGGAGTTTGCGGCAACTGACGCAGCCAGCAAAGCAGCAATCAAAGCCGTCGAGAATGGCGCAAGCCAAGCCGATGCTACCAAGGTAGCCCAAGACGTATACAGAGCCACAATGAATTCTGACGCCGCCTTTGAAGAAGCGTCTGAGATGGCTCGTGTGATTACATTCCAAGATGCGCTAGAGGGCAAGATTCTTGGGAAGATGCAAGAAGTCATGTCTCACCCTGTGGCAAAACTTGCCGGTTTCCCGTTCTTCAAAACGGTAACTCAGATTGGATTGCGTGGACTGGAGCGCAGTCCAATGGCTATCGCTATGCCACGGTTCTTTAAGGCTATGAATTCTGCTGACCCACGTGAGCGCAATATGGCGCTGGCCAAGGTTGGGGTATCGTCTGCCATTGCTAGTACGTTTATGACGGTAGACTTTTGGACAGAGGGTGAGTTTAGGATGACTGGCTACGGCCCAAGCGACCCTAAGCAGCGCCGTGAGTGGCTTGCCAAGAACGAGCCATATTCGTTTGGCATCAGGCAAAAAGACGGTTCATATCGTTGGCTATCCTATAAGCGGTATGAGCCGGTTGGTATGGCTCTTGGTTCTATGGCTGATGCCAGAGATACGGTATCCCATATTGATGAGCCAGAAGCAGCCGAAAACATTTTGACGCATTTGGCTCTTAGCAACCTGCAATACATGACAGAGAGCCAGCCTGCGCTGCAATTCTTTGCCGAGCTTGCCAATACTATCGGGACACGATACGAGGGTGAGGACGACAAGTTTGAGCGAATCCTGCAATTGCTGCAAAAACAGGCTACCGAGGCAAGTCTAGTAATTGGCCAATCAGCAGCCACGCTTGGGGTAGCCCCGGTTGGGATTACAAACACCATTGAAAAGATAATGGAAAATCCCATTAAGTCCAAGATGCCAGAAAACCAGTACGCCTATGCTGAGATTCCCGGGTTTCGGATGTCTTTGCGTGGTTCGTATGAGGCTATTGCTGAAGCCAGAGCCAAGGCGTCCTACTTTACTGGCAGGGGTATCCGTGAGACTAATGACTGGTATGAGCCGGTCTACCGTGAGTTTGATGAGTGGTCTTCTGTGGCCAATGCCTTGCCAATGCAGGTCAAGACTAAGCGGTATAACGCCATCAATGAGGAAATGATTAAGCTCAAGTCTGGGTTTCCGCCTATCAGCAAGTCCATGAACGAGCCCGGTATTAAACTAAACGATATTCAGTTTGACCGTTATAAAGAACTCATTAACTACCCAGAGCGTTCAGCCTTTGCCAAGGAATACTTTGGCATTTTCCTGCCCAAGCCAATCTTGGAGCAGATGGTTTCGACCATAGCCGACAAGGAAACCTACGACTTTTCTTATGACCCCAATACAGGCGTCCGTAGACCAGCCACACCCGGAGACAGAGCACGTGCGCTCCAAAACGTCCGGGCAGTATATTCATCGTATGCCAAAGACCTGATGCTCTTGGAGTTTCCCGAGCTCAAAACCTTGGTTGATGAGCGTAAGGCGTTCGAGGACGCATTTGGTAAAGCCCCGCAAAAGCTGCCATTAACACCCGATACGCTAGAGAAAATCAAGCAAGCACCTTATAATCCACGTTAGGAAGGAATAAGTCATGTCTGTCCCAATTTCAAATGTTACCCGCCGGGTAGTGCTCGCCGCCTCTGGCACGGGGCCATATTCTTTTACCTTTGAAATCCTTGCCGCTACCGACATTTCGGTATACAGGGACGATACCCTTCTTACCCTGACTACTGACTATACCGTAACGATTAACACCAACGGTACTGGTTATGTAACCCTGACGGCTACACCTACCGGCGCTACCCAGATTGCCATTGTTGGCGACCGGGCAATCCAGCGTACCTCAGACTTCACAACTGGTGGCGACTTGTTCGCTACAACCCTGAACGATGAGCTAGACAGCCTTACCATCTTCGCCCAGCAAAATGCTGAGGCCGTAGACCGGGCTCTAAAAGCGCCTCAGACTGACCCAACAAACATCAGTATGACCCTGCCACGGGCGACCTCACGGGCAGGCAAGGTGCTGTCATTTGACTCCAACGGCAACCCTGCTGCGGTGGACTACATCGGAACTAACCGTGGTAATTGGGCCTCTGGTACGGCTTACAACCAGCGTGACATTGCCAAGGATACGACCAACGATAACATCTATCAGGTTCTTACTCCGCACACATCTTCTGGTTCCCTGCCGCTTTCAAGCAATGCAGATATTGGCAAATGGGCATTACTGGTTGACGCAGCCGCAGCTAGCTCATCTGCCACGGCCGCAGCTGCGAGCGCATCAGCAGCCTCAAGCTCTGCCTCTACCGCATCAACGCAGGCAACAAACGCAAGCAACTATGCGACTGCTGCCAGCACCTCGGCAAGCAATGCCTCGACTAGCGCATCTGCCGCCGCCGCAGACGCAGCTTCTGCTGCCTCGGCATTAGCTCAGACCTTGACTGCGTATGACAACTTCGATGACCGCTACCTTGGGGCTAAGTCCTCTGATCCGTCCCTAGATAATGACGGCAATGCGCTGATAGCTGGGGCTCTGTACTTCAACACCGTCCTGCCGGGTATGAAGGTCTACACCGGCTCGGCATGGGTGATTGCTTATGTGTCTGGTGGTGGGTTCTTATCAACGGCCAACAACCTGTCCGAACTGACGGCAACGGCTAGCACGGCCAGAACAAACATTGGCCTAGGTACTGGAGACAGCCCACAGTTTACAGCGGTCAACGTAGGCAACGCATCTGACACAACTGTCACCCGTGTTTCTGCTGGAGTGATTGCAGTCGAGGGCAGCAATGTCCTGATGGCATCTAACATTGGAACATCGGTTCAAGCCTATGATGCGCAACTGGCAGACATTGCTGGCCTAACCCCGACAGACAATGGAGTAGTCATTGGCAACGGTAGCAACTTTGTTGTTGAGTCTGGGGCCACGCTCAAGACTTCTCTTGGCCTGACAATTGGTACTGACGTACAAGCCTATGACGCAGATACAGCCAAGACTGACGTAGCCCAAACATTTACAGCATCTCAACGTGGCACGGTTACGACTGACAATGACGGCTCCTTTGACCTGTCGGTGACAAACAACTTTGCTTGCACACCTACTGGTTCATTTACCCTGACATTTACCAATATGACCGCAGGACAGAGTGGATTCATTCTGCTGGTCAACGGTAGCAACTACACCGTGTCAGCTCACGCCAATACCAAGGTGGTGTCTGGATCGCTAACCACAATATCTGCAACCGGGACGTATTTGCTGTCGTACTGGACTAACGGTACGAATACCTATGTAGTCAACTCAGGAGCACTAGCTTGAGCGTCTTACCAGTAGGATTTGGTTCTGCGCTTGGCGGCTATCAGATAGAGCGCAGTCTGCGGTTTAACTCTGCGGATAGTGCAAGATTAACTCGAACATTTGGAACGCCCACAAATCAAGAAAAATGGACTATGTCTATGTGGGTTAAAAGAAGTGGTTTGGGGATTAACACGGGGTTATTTGGCGCAGGAATCAGCGATTCAAATTTGGAAGTTTGGTTTGATACCAACAATAAATTATGTTTTAACGCCGCAACAAGCCCAGATAACAGGACAAAAATTACAACTCAGGTGTTTAGAGATTGTTCAGCTTGGTATCATTTAATTTGGGCATACGATACAAGCCTTCCATCTGATTCAAATAATAGCCCAACTGCTTTAAAAATTTATGTTAATAATTCTCTTATTACATCATTTTCCACTTTTGAATCTATTTCTTCTTATACATTAGTTCCATTTAATTCAAATGGTGCTGTTGTAAATATCGGCAATCAAACTATAAGCAACTATTATTTCAGCGGCTATATGGCCGAGATTTATTTCATTGACGGTCAAGCCCTAATACCATCCTCATTCGGCGAAACTGATTCTGCCACAGGTGTATGGAAGCCCAAGGCTTACTCTGGCACATACGGTACTAACGGCTTTTACCTCAACTTCTCAGACAACTCTGGCACGACATCCACAACGCTAGGCAAGGACAGTTCAGGCAATAGTAACAACTGGACACCTAACAACTTCTCGGTGACTGCGGGTGTTAACAATGACTCGCTAGTAGATTCACCTACGGCATACGGTACAGACACAGGCGTTGGTGGTGAGGTGCGTGGGAATTACTGTACTTGGAACCCTCTGGACAAACAAACAAGCGTCACCATAGCAAACGGGAACCTTGACGCAACCTATACTGGAACCACAGATGTCTATGGGTGTTTTTCCACTTTCTCAGTATCAAGTGGAAAATGGTATTGCGAGTTTACGGCAACTGGGCTTGGGGGTTCTGCTTATCCGCAGATTGGTATACGAAGAAGTAACAACTATGTTGCACAATATATTACAGAAACTTATGTAGACATAAAAGCTGGAACTTCTAATAATCGTGGTTCTGCTGGCCCAACATTTACGGCATTTATTGATAGTGATGTTTTGGGTATTGCGTTCAATGCTGATACTGGAGAGATATTCTTTTCCAAAAATGGTACTTGGTTAAATAGTGGAAACCCAGCCGCAGGAACGGGAGAATTCTTTTCTGGCTTAACTGATGGCCCATTTAAGTTTGGTATTGGTATGTACTCAAGCAGGACTGCCTTTGCCAACTTCGGTCAACGTGCCTTTGCCTACACAGCCCCCTCTGGCTTTAAGGCATTGTGTACAACTAATCTGCCTACGCCGACCATCGGTGCTACTAGCACTACACAGGCGAATGATTACTTTAATGCGGTAACTTATACAGGTAATGGAACTAGCCTTAGCGTAACTGGTGTTGGCTTCCAGCCTGATTTAATCTGGATTAAAGACAGAAGCAATGCAAGGGCGCACGTTTTACAAAATGCTATTGCTGGCTTTTCCCAATATCTACAATCTAATGCTACAGATGCAGAGACAACAGCATCTTCTGGCGTAACTGCGGTTGGGTCTGATGGATTTACGGTTGGAACTCAGTTGGCATGGAATAGTAATACTGAAACCTATGTCGCATGGAACTGGAACGCTGGCGGCTCAACTGTAACCAACACTAGCGGCACAATATCGGCACAGGTCAGGGCGAATACAACTAGCGGGTTCTCGATTGTTACTTATACGGGTAACGGAACAAACGGTGCAACTGTTGGTCATGGTCTTGGCATTGCTCCATCTTTAATTTTTATCAAAAACCGTGGTGCAGTAGCATCTTGGCTTGTTTATAGCTCAAGCATTGGTGCGTCTAACTTTTTAGTTTTAAATACCACAGATGCTTCTGCCGCTTCTGCGCTTCCTTTTAATAATACAGCGCCAACTTCGTCTGTATTTTCTTTGGGAACTTCTGGTGGTACAAATACAAATGGGGGAACTTTTGTAGCCTACTGCTTCGCACCAGTAGCGGGGTATAGCGCTTTTGGAAGTTACACGGGCAATGCAGCCGCTGACGGCCCATTTATCTACACGGGCTTTAGACCTAGGTTTGTTATTAGAAAATGCTCTAGCGCAACAAGCAACTGGTTTATAAATGATGCAGCAAGAAACCCTTCTAATGTTGTTTTATTAAGATTGAATGCTGACCTTTCTGATGCAGAAAGTTCTGGTGCTAATTCTGATATTGATTTTCTATCTAACGGATTCAAAATTAGAGCAACATCTACTGCGGGTGTAAATCAATCTGGACAAACACACATATATATGGCTTTTGCCGAGACTCCCGCAAAATTTTCGCTTGCCCGTTAGGTAAACAAAATGCCACAAGGAAGATTCCATCAAGACCAAAGCGGGACAAAGATAAATATGCTAACTCTTTTGTTTCGAACCAATGAGCAATCTAAAAACGGAAGTTATAAATATATGACCCGTTGCGATTGCGGAACAGAAAAGATTGTTGCTTACAATCAAATGACCCGTGGTAGCACTAAGTCTTGTGGTTGCTTGCAATTCAGAAAAGGCGAAGATAGTCCGAACTTCAAACACGGTTTAGCGTTGAAATCGCACCCAGAATACAAGCGTTATCAGCGTGAGTGTTTTGACCGTCACCGCTATAACCTTGAGCCTCAACACAAAGCCGCATTACTAGACGCACAAAACGGTGGTTGTGCTATCTGCGGGTACAAATTTGAGCAGAAAATAGGCGATATGAAAGTTGACCACAACCATTCAACGGGCGAGGTCAGAGGTTTATTATGCGATTTATGCAATCGAGGGCTTGGTATGTTTAGGGACAATCAAGACAATCTGACCAAAGCAATATCTTATTTAGCGAGGTAACAAATGTTTCAACTCAATGGCAACCCAATCTCAATAGATTCTGAAGTAACCATCAATGGTATCCGCTACCCACACCTGCGTGACCCTGCTCTGCGTGAGCAACTAGGTATCGTAGAGGTAGCAGACCCAGAGCAGTATGACCAGCGTTTCTATTGGTCTCCTACATTGCCTAAGCTGCTTGATGACCGTGAAGAAGTAGACGAAGACGGTAATCCCATGTATGTCAAAGTCTTGGGTGTGGTCAACGGAGAACCTGCAATGGTTGACTCCACAGAGCGTCTGGTGACCAAAGGACTCAAGAGCCAATGGACTTCTCAGGTTAAGCAGACTGCTGGTTCTATGCTTGCCCAAACTGACTGGATGGTAGTCCGCAAGGCAGAGCGCAATGTAGACATCCCCGCAACGGTGGTCGCAAAGCGTGCGGCGATTGTGGCTGAGTGCGACAGGCTAGAGGCTGCGATTGCGGCTTGCACGACTGTCGAGGCTCTGATTGCGGTAGTTGGCAACCAAGGATGGCCTGCATAATGGCTACAATCGTAGAGGTCAAAGGCCAACTTGACACCCACGAAGCCGTCTGTGCCGAACGCTATCTTGGGATAAACGCTAGACTAAAGCGCCTAGAGCAAATCCTGATTGGCTCTGCTGGATTCATAATCGCCCTACTGCTAAGCCTAGTCGTTAAATGACCACCATCGCTGCCAGAGCGTCTACGGGAGAAATTGCCGCAGATTCGATGGTCAGCGGTGATGACTCCTTCTACCTCGTAGAGAAGCTCCGTAAGGGACAAGAGAGCATCTACGGGGGTTGCGGAGATTGGGATAAACTATTAAAGTTCTACAATTCGTTGGAGTCTGGGGCAGACCTAGACTCGGATACGGATGTGACCGTTCTCGAACTCAGAAGTGATGGCATTTGGATTTACGAGAGTACCATCATTCCTGCGAAGATAAAGAACGACTTTTGGGCAATTGGAACTGGGGCAAACTTTGCTATCGCTGCCATGCACTTAGGCTTAACTCCGGCAGAAGCAGTAAAGCTGGCGTGTCTGTACGACACATCCTCCCACGAGCCAATTGACGTAATGTCTCTAAGCGGGAGGAAGCGTGGTAGCACTAAAAAAGGTATCGGACGAGGAACTAATAGCGGCGTTTAAGACCTACGGGAGTCCACAGAAGGTCTCTCAGGTTCTAGGCATAGACGTAGGAACGGTTTACCGAAGGCGGTCGGCACTAAAAGACGTATCCCTGCCCTCCTTTGCCGCAAGACAGCACAGCATCGCCAACACATACATCCCCGATAACCGTAGGGTTATCTCCCACACCGTAGATAACGGTCATGTCTTTATAGCCTCGGACTGCCACTACTGGCCTGGCGAGGAAACCGTAGCACACAAGGCGTTTGTTTCCCTGCTGACAGAATTTAAGCCCAAGACCATCATCCTAAACGGGGATGTGTTTGACGGGGCTAGAATCAGCCGCCACGCCGCCCTCATGGGTACTAACCCCCCTACCCCAAAGCAAGAGATAGAAGCCTGCCAAGACCGTCTACACGAGATTGCAAACGCTTCTAAGAACGCTACTAAGCTTTTCACCTACGGTAACCATGACGTAAGGTTGTTTAATTACATTGCAACCCACGCCCCAGAGTTATCTGAGTTCAGCGACTTGTTTTCGTACTTTCCAGGTTGGCATACGGGGTGGCGGGTGGACATAAACAACTCTGTTGTGGTCAAGCATCGGTGGCACAACGGGCAACACGCGACATATAACAACGCCCTGAAGTCTGGCAGAAGTATCGTCACAGGACACCTGCATAAACTGATGGTTACCCCGTGGACGGACTACAATGGGCGCAGATACGGTGTAGACACAGGAACGCTTGCGGAGCCAGGTGGCGACCAATTTGTGTATGTAGAAGAAAACCCCGTGAACTGGTGTTCTGGGTTCTGCGTTCTGACATTTAAGAATGGTATGTTATTACCACCAGAGTTATGCGAAGTAATAAACGGCGTGGCTTACTTTCGAGGAGAGAAAGTGGGATAAATGAGTGATTTAGTAGCCTCGGCAAAGAGTGCCGCGCAGGGAATAAAAAGCGCGATAGCCGCAGGGAAAGAGATTGAAGCAGTAGTCAACGATATTCAAAAACTTGGGGTCGCAGAACTCCAAGCCAAGCAACAGTTCCAAAAAAAGCAACGGGTAGTTAAGGGCGATACCACCATCCTCACAGCCTTTGCGGAGTGGCGCAGACTTAAAGAAATCAAGGAAGCCGAGGACGACTTATTCCAGCAGCTTGTTGAGCGTTACGGCAAGGACAAGGCTGAGTTTGAGTGGAAGGACATCCAAGCCATCAAAGAGCGCCAGATAAAGGAAGTCAAGGACGGGCGTGACGAGATGGGGCGTGACCTAAAGAAACTCCGAGAACTCAAGGTTATGTGCTTCATAGCCTCGCTAATCATAGTCACCACTTACTACATCTTCAAAGGACACCTGTAATGCTATCCCTAATATCTTCCGCTATTGGCTTTTTTGCCTCTGGTCTACCTCAAGTACTAAATTTCTTCCAAGACAAGGCTGACAAGGCGCAAGAGTTGAAGTTAGCGCAGATGCAGACCGAGCGCGAGTTAGCCCTTGCAGAACGCGGTTTCCTAGCCCAACAAAGGGTCGAGGAGATTAGGACTGACCAGATTGCCCTTCAGACCGACGCAGACCGCCAGAACGCCGCTTTAGACCACGACAAGGCTATCATGGCTCGCGCCTCTAGTTGGGTCGTGAACTTGAACGGCATAGTTCGCCCTGCGGTCACCTTTATCTTTGTCTTAGAGTTGGTGCTAATTAACATGGGGCTGACTTACTTCTTGCTAAAGGGCGGTCTTGGAGACATGAGCGTGGAGCAGTTTATCGCCGCCACAGACGTAATCTTCTCCGAAGACGAGATGGCCCTGCTCTCTGGGATTATTGCTTTCTGGTTCGGGAGCCGCCAATGGGGTAAGAAGTGAAAGTCAGCAAGGAAGCAATAGAGGGGATTAAGAAAGACGAGGGGGTAAGGACAAAACCTTACCGCTGCCCAGCCCTGCTGTGGACTGTTGGGGTTGGACACGTTATCGACCAGAACCACATAAGGGTAAAGTTTGATGACCGCAAAAATCTACCAATTCCCGACGGATGGGACAGAGTTCTTAGCATGGCAGAAGTTGATGCTATCTTGGCTCAGGACTTGGCTACATTCGAACGAGGTGTTCTGCGCCTCTGTCCAGGTGGACTTACTCAAGGCCGCTTTGACGCTCTGGTTTCCTTCTCCTTCAACGTCGGGCTTGGCAACCTCCAAAGGTCAACCATCCGCATGAAGCACAATCGTGGAGACTTTGAGGGCGCGGCAGAGTCCTTCATGGCGTGGACTAAAGCGGGCGGGAAAGAACTGCCTGGCTTAGTTAAACGTCGGAAGCACGAACGCGCTCTCTATGAATCTGAGTAATTCTTTCCTTTAGTTCCTCGGCTATTGTCAAATTGTGCTTGGCCTCAAACTGGTCAAGCCACTTCCTCCTCGCCTCCCTTGTTGGGAGCGTCAACACATACCTTGCCAGCCCTTCTATCTTCGCCTCATGTTCGCTCATCACGATTTGATAGAACTCCTCTTTGGTGGCGGTAAAGGTTCCTCTGTTAACCAGCCCTAGCAAATGTTTTATGCAACGCTTTTCTGGCGGTGGTGACGGCTCTGATTGCGTCAGATTTTCGAACAAATCTCCCAAGATAATACCTCTTATAGTTGGCACAAACGTGTGCCTCGTAAAACTTTTCCTTCCTCTTGTAGACCCCTTTCACATTAGACTTGGTTTTCTCCCGCAACTTGGAGTTCCACCTGTTTTCCATCTGCGTGGCAACTCTGAGATTGCTTAGTCTATTGTCGGCAAACTTGCAGTTCTTGTGGTCAACGGTCTCAGGCCACCACCCGTGGTGATAAGCCCAGATAATCCTGTGAGCAAAGTAAGGCTTTTTGAATATAGCAATTTTGCGATAACCGCGAGGGGTTATGTGTCCTGCGATTGTGTTGGCGTACCTAGCGTTCCACATGACATACGCGGAATACTTGGCGAAAGCCTCAATGGGTCGAGGCTTCCACACAAGTTCCCCTTTCCTGTAAACAAACAGGGCGCGTAGCTGTTGCTTGCTTAGAATGGAATGTCGTCCTCTAAGGCTTGTTGCTTTGGCTCTGCCTTGGGCTTGGGTAGTTCAACCTTGAGACTCATAAACTTCTGCCCAGACTTGCCTGTTTTAATCCATGCGGCTAGGTTGTACTCAGTCCCGTCTACGTTTAACTTGCCCTTGTAGGCAGGAGCCTTCTCGTTGTCCGACTCGTTCTTAAACAACACACCGCTATTGGTATTATCGTATTCCATAACTTCTCCTATTTGGCTGCTATATAAAGACCAACATTGCCAAGGCTATAACCCAAGAAGGCTACGCCCAGACCCACCTTACCCTCTAGTAGCAACTGCACCGCTACCACAAGGTATACAACACCGATTCCGGCTATTAACCACGCCGCCACTCTGTCCACCCCGCTAGAACAATCACCCCCAGCATAAACAACACAAACCACGCCGCGTCCTGCGCGTAGAGGTGTGCAGATATAAGTCCGTCTTTCATTCTTCGTCCTCCGTGTTCATTAGTAATTGATACTTAATCACCTCTAAAACCCCCACCACCGAGGCTAGAGGTAGTGCCTCGTCAAACTTCTCCACAGCCCCCACAATCTCTTGGTAGAGGGCTTCTATCATCACCTGCTGACTCAACCCCGCATCTCCTGGGCCAAAGTCTTAAATCCCCAATCCTCTGCCATCCTCGCGCACCGCAACATCTCCTCCTCGCGCACAATATCCGCAAACCTCTGCAACTGGGTACGAGAGTCCTCGTGGAAGTTGAACAATATCTCGCCCTCCTTCAAGAACAATCCCGCTTCTACCGCTAGGTCGTCAATCGTCACACTCAGCCTCCACTTCCTTTAGAAATAACTGCACCTTTTCTAACATCTCGTCCATGTCCTTTTGCTCCGGCTCAAACCGCACGATAAAGAGCATCTTGCTCACCGGAAGCCTAGAGTCGAAGCTTACAAAGTCGCACCACTTCCTACCCGTACAGGCTAGTTGGAGCATCATCTGGTTTTTATACTTTGTGGGAACCTTGCCCGCCTTCCTGTATTGCAGGTGCGTAGCCGTGTTCGGATTCTTAATCTCTACTAGACCATCCTCCCCAACAAGCCCGTCAGGAGAGGCTCCTAGCCATTGTATTGTCGGGTGGGGTACGAAGCCTACTTGGTCTACGAAAACGCCCGTGTGAGCCTCGTATGCGGCTCTGGCGATGGGTTCCTGCTCGGTTCCGCGAATCATAGCCGCGTTGGGCGCAAAACCCGCCTGTGGGGTCTTGGTAAGTCTTTCGGCTACGAGCTGCCAGAGGTAGTTCTTGCGGGTCTCTGTGTCCTTACCCGCTAAAGCGTCGCTAACCCTGCTGGCCGTTACAAACCCCAACCTCGCTAGTAGCCATTCCTCTGTGCCCTGGACTATTTCTTTGTAATCGGTCATTGAGCCTCCTTTTGGCTATGTGTAGTTCTGCCTCTAACTTATCCGTACTCATCCGCAACCTTTGGGCTACATTGTGGCTCAAGTTATACGGGTACTGGATATATCTTGCCTTCAAAACCCTGCGCGATATATCAGGTAATTCCCTAACCGCGTCCTCCACCATCTGCCCGTCAATCATGTCGGGTTCTATTCTCGGTTCTTCTCCTTCAAAGACATCCTCGGACTCGTAGTTGCCCTCTGCGCTCGCACATTGGGTACGGTGTTCTGGGCCAACATGACCCCAAGCACAATAAAACGCCCAGTTCCGAAGACGGTCTTCGCTAATCATATTGTGCATCCAGCGTGGTATTTCCTTTTTGCAACTAGATACGCTTGATGAGCCAAGTCTGGAGTTTCAAAATAACCTAATTTTTTAACTTTCCCCAAAATCCTAATTTGAGAAATCCATTTGCTAGATTTTTTATGTTTGGTTACTCCCAAAAACCCAGATGTATTTCTAGCTGTCGGTTTTCTTAAGTTTTCTAAATTTTGTCTCCTAGAAACAGACCTTAAGTTACACAGTCTATTGTCAGTTTTTATTCCATTTATGTGGTCAATATCTTCTGTGGGCCATTCTCCATAAACATAAAACCAAACAAGCCTGTGCGCTCGATATGTTTTACCCAAAACCCTTATGTCAATGTACCCGTGCTTGCTGTTTACAGTTCCGGCATGAAGATTTCTTTGGCGAACCTTCCTAACAAACAACCCCGTTTCTGGGTTGTAATCCATGAGTTTTATAAGTTCTGTTTGGTCTAATTTTTTTTGAACCATAAGTCGTATAACTCCGGTCTGTTGGCTTTAATCCAAGGTTGGGCAGATTGTATAAGTTCTTTGGCATTAAATCCACACGTTTGAGAACCGACGTGGTGGACGTAAGCCCTGCTGATGGCGTGCTGAAAGCCCTTCTTCTGAATGTCTAAGCATTGCACATCGTCCGAGTACCAATTCAAGGGTGGGAAGTCCACCCATGCGTCCTTGTGAATGTAACTACAAATCGGGGCTATAACATCGGTAATGTTAATAAGATTCTCGGTCTCGTACCTGAACCACTCCATTTTTCCCTGACCAAGCCGAATGTTCTGCAAACCTCGGGCATAATCAGACCTAGCGGATACCCATCCGAGGGGGATTCTTTTGTCTCGCAAAAACGTAACGTCCTCGCCAAGCAGCTTCCAGGTGCTAGGGTTAAACACAATATCGTCGTTACAGACCACCACCTCGTCAAACTCCTCAAACGCCCGCTTGACCACGGCGTTGTAAGCGTCACCAAAGTTATCCGCGTCGTTGGGTAGGTTTATCGTCCTGTGGCGGGGGAGAATAATCTCGCTACCCTCTAGGAACACGGTCACGTCTTGCGGGACGTAGAAGGTTATGGAGGCCGCTAGGACAGGTAGGCAAGCCCCCTTAGTTGTTGCTATCGCTATTGCTTTCATTTATTCCCTACCGGTAAAGTTTTGCCCAAAAGACGGTACACATCCTCTAATAATTCCTGCTCGGTAAATCCGTAGTGCTTTGGGAAGCCTTTGGTTCCGAGTCCGTGGATTCCTTCATCTCCACGATGATGTCGAGGGCAGAGGGGGATGACGAAATAATTACTCGGTCTACCCCACCCTTGTCCACTCCGAATATGGTGTAACTCAGCAGGCGTGCCCTCATGGCCCAATCTGCGACAGACAGCGCATCCCAATTCTGCAACCGCAGACATATGCTTCTTTTCATCTTTGGTCATATCCTCTCTACCGCCTGAATTCTTTCCCCAATCCACCGCATCACGGGAACCGCCATGCTATTGCCCAATGCCTTGTACCTTGGCCCATCAGGGCAGTTCTCACGGATGTTGGTGTAGTTGTCAGGGAACCCTTGTAGACGTTCGCACTCTACTGGTGTCAGGCGGCGAACTGCCATCTTTTGCATGACAGCCATAACACCATCTGCATTTCCACCAGTTCTAATAGTTGGAGACAAATTTTTTGTTGCATCCCTACCATTATCAATTCTTGAAAAAGCAATCGGTTGCGCCACTCCATGTATGTCTGCTTTGGTTAGCGTATACATAACACCATCATCTGATGCGCCAACTCCTTGCGGGCCACCAGAATCCCTTCCAATTAGGTTTCCTTGAATAGCAACAACCGCAGACCCGCAAGCATTTTCTTTGGCTAGGGTATGACAAGGGTCTCCTACTTTGCGACTTAACTGATGGTTTTCTTTAGAAGTCACTTGTTTTAAGTCGTATGGAATAACCTGAACTAGATTTCCCTCTCTCCCCTCTGCATTGCAACTAAGAGTTGTAGCAACTTCTGATGGCTTTATCCGACTATCTTGGTTGTGCCACTCATAGGTTAATGAAGCAGGAACAAACATTGGAGCTCCCTCATTTATGTGTTGGTTTTCTAAACCAAGTTTTGAGCCAAAGTTTGCATTTAATGTTGAGCAGATTTCTGCCGGCCAGGTTACAAAGGTTTCGCTTCCTCCGGCTAAGACTCCTCCGCTTGCTTTGAGGGTTCCTCCAATTTTGTCTGGGCGATATTGAGCAAGGCTACTTTCAGCGTATGCGGTAATTCCTTTTCCCTTTTCTCTGCTCGGCGCAGGATTCCCGCACAAGCTGTCGCGCTCAAAAAGTACCGCTGCGGCATTTCTCCAGTTTCCAAGACATCCGACAACAAACACACGTCTGCGTCGCTGGGCCACTCCGAAGTACTGAGCGTCAAGAACTCTGTAGGCGAACCCATACCCGAGTTCTGCCAACATTCCAAGGAAGGTTCCAAAGTCCCTTCCTCCGTTGCTCGACAAGACACCGGGGACATTCTCCCAAACCAACCACTTGGGCTTAAATCGTTTAGCAATTGCACCGTAGGTAAGCATGAGGTTGCCACGCGGGTCATCCAATCCTTTTCGCAGACCTGCAACTGAGAATGATTGGCAAGGTGTTCCTCCGACCAAAAGTTCAACTGACTCAAGATTCCACTCCTCAAATTTAGTCATATCCCCCACATTGGGAACAGATGGGTAATGATGTTTTAAAACTTGGCCAGGAAACTTTTCAATTTCCGAAAATGCCACAGGCTCCCAACCCATGTGATGCCAAGCAACCGTTGCGGCTTCGATGCCAGAACAAACAGATAGGTATCTCATTGTTCGTTTTTGATTCGTAACCAAACCAAGACTTCTTCCCAGCTCAACGGGGTTTCCAAAAAGTCAGGTTCCCGTAGTCCAAACAACGAATAATCTATCTTCATTTAAGCCCCCTCGTATTTTCACTAAATGTTACATCGTGTTCCAAAGCCCATTTCACCACCTTCTCTACATACTCCGAGAACAAGGCTTGGTTTAACTCGCTCGTACTCGGTTCTAGCATTTTTATGCTTCCGTCTGGCAACTCAATCATCCGTTCAGGTAGGAACAAGGCGCGTAGGTATTCGTGCCAGATACTAGGCTCGTAGGCTTTACCTGGCACAACCTGCTCGGATATATCACCCAAGACCGCCCAGTAGTATCTGTTGCTATCCAAACTGCGTTTAGGAGGACGGACTTCTAGGATATGCCCATCAGGTGCGTTATCCACCATCTCACGGGCTAGGTTCCTGTTGTGTGGTGAGAGAATCACGCAGACTTGAGCGCGGCTCTCATTACCGCAACCTTAAAGTGTTGCCACGACTCGAACTGGCTAGGGTCTAATCCTAGTTCCTTGCCCTTGACTTCTATGCCTGTGGCGGTTTCGTGCCAAGGCTTTTCGTTAACTACGTTTGGCAACTTCACTTCCAGCTCATCTTCCCAACGCTCTCCGCGAAGCCAGGTGGCTGGATACGGGATAAAAGCCCCGCCAGACTTCATCCAACTCTCGGTCTTGCAGTTAGCGGTTATGGCAGTTAACAAATTTGTTAATTCAGGCCGTATATCTTTTGTCTGCGCCCACGCTTTTCTAGCGTCTGCCTTGGCTACTTTCTTAGGGTAAGCAGCCCAAAACTTATCGAAGTCATCCATGTTTACCACCTCCTCGTGGCGTATTGTAATCGGTTATGTAACATTCTATCCTAGGTACTTACCCCTATAAATATCTACCGCCTCGCGCAGAGTAATTTCTGGGATTTCTGTTAGCCAACTGCAATTCTCGCGGACTTGTGTAACCGTGGTCAACCCCATGTCTATATCCCCAGACGACTCATGCGAGGTCAGGAGAATCAAGCAATGTTTATGCGGGGGGTCGTTTATTGCATCGCAGACCCGTTCTAGGGCTAGAAGCTGTCCGCGAGGGATGGGCGAGTTTTTGTACTTAGTCTCGACAATGATAAACAGGCGGTTAGAGAACTCTAGCAGGGCATCTACATCTGTCGGGGATATTGCACCCCACCTTAACCCTGAGAAGTTCTTTAGCTGACTACCGTACTCTCTATTCCTATACATAATCCTCCCTTACTATGTATATATCTGCACTTTTGGTGGACGGACTTAGCCTTAGCCTATCCGTCCTTTACCTGCACTTTCGGAGCCACAGGACTCGTTAGCCTTTTCGCGTTCTGGTGCTAACTTCGCCGCCAGGTTAGGGTATTCCAACGCTGCCCACAGTACCCCTATCGCCATCTAGCCCTGCCGTCTTTCGCCGACGACTAGGTAGCGGTCAGCGCCAAAGAAAAACCCCAAGAACTTAGCGGGTGTGACCCTGGCATGGGCAACTTCGGAATCAGGCGAGATAACCCAATTTTTGAAATTACGCACACCCGCTAAATACTCGGGGTTTGCATCTCATTCCGGTGTTGCCGCACCGACACCGCTAAGATACCACAGATTTAGTTAAGTTCAACCAATTTTATTGTCCAACCCGCTTTTAATTTCCCCCACCCGTGGACATGGACTTTCCACCCAGACCGAACCAACTCTGGGAAGTACTCGTTTTCCGCGATTTTCTTGACCCTAGCCGAGACATTGCCCCTGCTGGTGGTCTGCACTCCTATGGTCTCCCCGTTGCCCACCGCCAAGATGTCTATACAGTTCCACAGGTCTATCCGCTTGCGGGAGTAGGGACACCACCTCTCCACAATCCAGCACCGGTAACCTTGGTCGCGTAGGTACTTGAGGCTTCTTTGGGTAGGGGACATTCTTACATTCTACTGTATAACCATACATTAGGGTTAGTCCCTAGTATATTTCTTACACAACCCCTAAAAGTGGTGTAAGATTCTGTTCATGGCATCCCGCCATATACGCCGAGGAGGGCATATGAAATACGACGAAGATTGGTACTACACACCCCCAGAGTTCGAGTCCGAGGAGGACGAGGAAGAGGATTCTTACTGGGAAGAACGGGCATGGGAGGCAAGCCAATATGACTGATGCAGAACACCACCAGCAAGAGTTGGAGCAACAGGAGCAAGAGGACTCAATCTGGGAACGCGCAAGACTGATGGCTAAGAACCACGGCAAGATGATTGGGTGCGCTCAGACCATACGGGACTCTAGCGGTGACGAGGACTATGTAAGAATTGCAGTAAAATACTTACTAGAAGCTTTGAAGGAACACGAAGATATTATGAGGAGATACGGATGAACTCAGTAGATTTACTAAAGATTAACGTCAACGACCACACGGAGAAGAAGGGCAACCTTACATACCTGTCGTGGGCATGGGCTTGGCAAGAGGCAATCAAGGCAGACCCGCAAGCAGAGTGGACTGTCAAGATGTTCGGCGAAACGTACGATAAACCGTACGTTAGCATCGGGGACACCAAGATGGTGTTCGTAGACGTAACCATGTTCGGCAAGACCCTGACCTGCCAACTGCCCGTCCTTGACCACAAGAACAAGGCTATCCCTAACCCAGACGCTTTTCAGGTCAACACGGCAATCATGCGTTGCCTGGCAAAGGGGATTGCAATGCATGGCCTAGGCTTATACATCTACGCAGGTGAGGACTTACCGGAAGATGGCTCAAAACCTGAGCCAGCAGAATTCGTCAAACTAATCGAGGAGAGTAAAAATGTCGCAGATTTACAATCAAATTGGAAAGCAGCGTACAGCGCGTCTCAATCAGATGCGGGGTTTATCGCAGCTATCACGGTTGCCAAGGACAGAAGAAAAGCAGAACTGGCTGCTTGACACCCTAGCCTTTGTAGCGTGTTGCGTTACAGGCTACACGGTACTGGTGATGCTATGAACCAAGAGCAAATCAACAGCCTTTCTGACAAGCGGCGGGTCTTAGACTTGTCGCCCCAAAGACCGTGGCAGGAGTTAGACATCCTAGAACTCAAGTCGATTGCGGAGTCTTGCAATCTCTGGGGTTCGGATGTTTACAGCGACGTAGAGGAACTAGCGGCTGAGATTAACAAACGACTGAAAAGGAAGAACCATGTATGAGAGTGAACACGCGGTTAAGATTATTAGTCTGGGCAATCGCCTCCAGCATGAGATGGCTAACTCGTATGCTCCCGACAGAGACACCATCACGACGCTATGTCAGGAAATTGAGAACTCAGCACACGAAATCTACAAGTGGGCGCGAGGGATAGATGAGTAGGTTTACCTACATTCCCGCAGACAAAACAGACTTAAGAGAGTCCATGAAAAGATATAGAAAGATGGTAGAAGATGAAAATCGAAGATTACATTCTGGCGAGCGTGAAGCCAGTTCACCCAACCCACCTGGCAGAGAGATTTTCGGTCAGCAAAAGCAAGGCTTACAACGCTTGCGTGTCGTTACTACTGGAGGGCAAAGTTGAAGAAGTCAGAGTCGGTGCGCGAACCTTTTATAGGGTTCGTAGAGATGAACCTAAAGATGGACAACGTGCTGAAGACTAAGTTTTGCTTCTCATGCCAACGGGACAGGAACAAGGAAAACGGAAGTTACATAATTAGAAAGGGAAACAAACAATGGAAATGTATGGACTGTCAACAGAAACGCTGGTTCTCTACGCAACCATCGCCCTCGCAATCGCCGGTTACAGGACGAGATAATGAAAAACACGACTAGAATCTACGAGGTAATCTTCAACTCGAAGGAACCCGTAACCCTGAACGCAATCAAGACGGCGTTGGACATGAAGCCAGGTATCTGTTCCGGCTCCCTTGCAAGCCTTCTCAAGTCTGGGCAGATAGAACGGGTGCAACTAACCGCAGAAAAAGGGCGAAAAAATATCTGGGGATATGTTGCAAAAAGTCAACAAAAAGAGTAGCATTGTCGGTGGAGTAGTGCGCCTCCTCCTCAGCCTACTCCTTCAAGCCCTCAAACCCCCTCAGTCAAAAGCTGGGGGGGTTTTCTTATAAGGTGATAACCATGTACGGAAAAAAGCCAATGAAGCCCGCCAAGCCCGCTAAAAAAGCACCTGGCAAGTACGCTCCCAAGAAATGAAGGGGCCGACAATAATGATTGGGCTACTTGGGAAGCCAAGGGAGTCCAAGGAGATGGAAGGCGGTCTGCTAGACGAAAGCGGCGAGTGTCCGCTTGCGACGCAGGACGAGACCATCAACAAGGGCAACAAGCAAAAAGCCATCCTGACCGCCAGATACGGCCCTAGCGAGGGCGAAGAAAAGTGCGGGAACTGCGAGTACGGCATGAAGTTAAAGGGCTGTGGACTCGGCAAGGACGAAGTTTTCTGCGACGTTTATCAATTTAAGTGCTCCAAGGAAAACGTCTGCGACGCTTGGGAAAGCATGGAAGAAGACGAAGAAGAATCGGATTAACGACTTCTTTAACTGCCCAACAGGAGATTAAAATGCCCTTTCGCTCGAAGCAGCAAGCCAAACTAATGTTTGCCGCAGCCGCGTCCCCAAAGGTCGCCAAGGCTACGGGTGTCCCCCAGAAGGTAGCCAAGAAGATGGTCAAGGAAGGGCAGTCTAGCCTGAAGAAACTACCGAAAAGGGTAAAGAAATGAAAGAAGTCTACGAGAAGGCTAGACCCAAGAAGTTAGGCAAGCCCAAGGCTCTCAGCCCCAACCAGAAGGCTGCCGCCAAGCGGTTCGCCAAGTCCACGGGTACTAAATACCCCTCCCTGCTCGCCAATATGCGCGGGGCGCAAGCCAAGAAATGAAGATAAAGGACGCTGCCAAGCGGTTCGAAGCCTATGACAGAGCAACTACGAAGAAAATGGCCGAACATAATCGGTCTGGTGGAGATGTTCGCGCACCTGTTAGGTCGCTCAAAGGAGCCTCAACGGGCGACAAGTACGACCGCGCCAAGTTCATCTACCGCAAAGCAGCCCAAGCTCTCAGCGCAGGTCACCCTCTTAAAGACGAAAAAGGCAGAGCCACGCCAGCCGCGCTCCAGTTCAAACGCTGGGCAGCCAAAGTCCCGCAAAACCAAGCCGACCTCCAAGACCTCAAAGCGCTCGGCACAAGGCTAAAAGAGAGATATAAGCCTAAGTGAAACTCAACCTTGGCTCAGGCAAGGATTGGCGCAAGGACTGCATAAACGCTGACATCCAACCGGAGAAGAAACCCGATTGGGTGCTAGACATTACACAAGTCCCGTGGGGCGAGGTGATAGACACCCGTCTAGGGAGGTTCCCCGTAGAAAAGGGAATGTTTACCGAGATTATCGCCAACGATGTCTTGGAACACATCCCAGACCTAGTATCCGCGATGACTAACTGCCGAGACCTGCTAAAGCGGGGAGGCGAGATGCACATCCATGTGCCTTATGACCTAAGTCTAGGGGCATGGCAAGACCCGACTCATGTGCGGGCGTTCAACGAAAACTCATTCTTATATTACACAGATTGGCATTGGTATCTAAACTGGGAGGAGAAGTTCACCTGCACGCAGATGGGGTTTGAACTCTCAGACCTAGGACACGAATTGAGGGAGGAAAAGATTCCCTTAGAGAGAATTATCCGCACCCCTCGTGCCGTAGATGCCCTGCAAGTCATACTCAAGAAGGATTGATATGTTACATACCCTGTGGTCAGACATAAAATTATTAGCCAAGCGTATTCTTGCAAAGCTAGGACTGTAAGTGGCATACCCGTATGATGGGATGTTCTATCCCACCCTCCCCGAGGACACGCAGGACTTTCCGGCGGTCTTATCCGGCGTAGGCAGAAGCCTCAGAGAGATAGGGCGCTCGACCCAATACCTGCCGTATGACGTTCTTGGCGCACCCGTAGACATAGCCACACTTGTTGCTCGCCCGTTTGGGTATCAGACCCAGACCCCGGTAGGCGGTAGTGATTGGCTCATAGACTTAGCAAGACAGTATGGGATTGCTGACAAACCCACGGGGTCGGGAACAGAGACTCTTACCCGCCTAGCGGTAGGTGTGCCTAGTCCCGTAGCTGTACCTCGCGCCATTGGTGCGTTTGCACAGGGATTAGAGCGTGCAAGCGACATCACCACAGAACAGGCTAACAGGGCGGCAGACGCTCTAGTACGGGCAGTAACAGGCAACCCACAGGCAACGGCTCCACAGGTCTTACAAGAGACCGCTATGCCGTTTATGCAAGCCGTAGCACCAAAAGCACCAAGCCTATTAGAGTCCGCGCCACGAGAGTCATTTGTCCCTGGCGTTGAAGCAGGAAAAGAATTGATTGTGCATCACAACATTACGCCAGAGAAGTTGGCGAAAGTTGAAAAGATTGGCGGTATGCCGGTTCCGTCAATTGCCATTTCAAACGTAGAAAACCCTTTAAGTGGGTTTGGTGAGATTTCGCTTATTGGCAATCCGTCAATGGCTAACCCATCGGCAAAAAATCCGGTATTTGGTTTTGATGCTTATACGGCTCGCGCCCCAAGAGTTGATTACAAAATTGACGACAAGTCTGCCAAAAAATTAGAAGACGTTTTTGCAGATGTCAAAGAAAATTTAAGCGACTACGACGCAAAAACTAGCGTTTATAGGCTTGTTGACAACTGGGGAGACAGAGAATACTCAGAAATTATGAAGGTAAAATTCCTCAAAGAAAAAGGAATGTTGCCAAACAAAGAGGATTTTAACGAAAAGTATAAGTATTCCCAGGCAATACAAGACAGCGTCTACAACGCAAAATCAGAGTACGCAGATTGGTTAAACGACTTTGACAAAAAACTACCCGGATTAGGGGTAAACGTCGAGGAGCGCATATTTAAGGGTTACACGGATGCAGGAAACCGTAGGTACGCCGCTGTAACCTTAGAAAACCTAGTAAAAGAAATGAAGGGTGGCGCTGGGTCAGAAAATTTCAATTACGGAATTGGCAACCTTCGTGCTGTTGCCAGCCCAAAGTTTAGAAAATTAGACGATATTAAAACCTCAAGGGATAAAATTGTTCCGTCAGAGGAATTCAAAAAAGTCAAAGAAGAAATCAATGATGCTTATGATGCTTTGACACACAGAATTTATAAGTTAAGCGATAAAGAAGGTTATGGTTATAGTCCAACAGATGTTTTATATGACATTGGGCAGGCAAGAAACGTCAATTTATTGGACAGATTCAAGTCTGGCGCAGATGACCAGTTAAAGGCAGACATTGGGATTTTCATTAAAAAACTGCAACAACTACCAACCGAATACTTTGAAATTAAGCCTCAACGTGCGGTTAGCGTTTCTGAGTTTGAGGGCGCTATTGTTCCGGCTAACGCTCCTAAAAGGTCTATCGAATACCTAAGAAGTCAGGGCATAAACGACATTTATTTTTACGAAACCCCAGAAGAACGCAAGGCGCTGTTTAAGAAGTTTGGGAACCAAATGTTCGGCGCTGCTCCCGCTTTACCCGCACTAGGACTACTAGGCAGCGAAGAAGAATAGTTGTATAATTACCACAGTTATACCGAACAACCACCAAGGATTCGGACATGGAAATCAGTAAAGTAGGGGAAATTACAGAACGCAAGCTCCCGCCTAACGCTGGCAAGGGAAGGCCACCAGGAACGCCTAATAAGTCCACAGCGGCGGTCAGAGAGGCCATTGCTAGGATGGCAGAGGACAACGCAGAGAACTTCGCTGAGTGGCTCACAAAGGTCGCCAAGGAGAGTCCTGAAAAGGCGTGCGACATCTACCTAAAGGCGATTGAGTACCACATCCCCAAACTAGCGAGAACAGAAGTAACAGGCGCAGAGAACGGCCCGCTGACCATTAAGGTGGTCACGGGAATATGACCGAAGCGGTAATTGAGACCGGATACAAGCCAAGGGCAGAGCAAAGACAGATTCACGATGCCGTGGAGAGTCACCGCTTTGTTGTGGTTGTGGCTCACCGCCGGATGGGAAAGACTGTGGCTGCGCTTAACCAACTCATCCACGCCTCCTTGCAATGCGACAAGCCAGACCCAAGATTTGCCTACATTGCTCCGACTTACGGACAGGCCAAGCGGGTTGCGTGGGACTACTTATGCAACTTCACGAGACCGCTCAAAGCCGAGGCAAACATCTCGGAGTTGCGTGTAGACTTCTACGGCAGGAGAATACAGTTATATGGCTCAGACAACCCCGATTCTTTGCGAGGCCAATACTTCGACGGCGTTATTCTGGACGAGATTGGTGACCAGAACCCAAAGATATGGAACGAGATTATTCGCCCTGCTCTCACGGATAGGCATACAGACCAGCAACCTACTTGGGCGCTATTTCTAGGAACGCCAAAGGGTGCAAACCACTTTAAAGATTTTAGAGACCGGGCAGAGAAAGAGCCAGAGTGGAAGTTACTGGAGTTCAGGGCTTCGCAGACGAACATACTTGCAAAAGAGGAACTGCTCGCTGCTAAGAAAGAAATGGGTGATGATAAGTATGCCCAAGAGTTCGAGTGTTCCTTTGACAGTCCGGTTGAGGGCGCGTATTACGCTGCTACGCTTAACGGCTTGCCAGCGGAGAGATTCAAGGAATTTGCGCGGGATGATTTATGCAAGACTTATACCGCATGGGACTTGGGCGTTGGTGATTCGACGGCTATCTGGGTCTGCCAAATTGCGGGGCAAGAGCGTAGGCTACTTGATTTCGTGGAGAACCACGGAGTCGGCTTAGATTGGTATGTGAACTGGATACGCAACAATGAATACACAAATGCCGAGCATATTCTTCCCCATGATGTCGAGGTACGCGAGTTGGGGACAGGAAAGAGCCGAAAGGAAGCCCTGCAAAACCTCGGACTCAACATTACCGTCTGCCCCCGAATGTCAGTCGATGATGGGATACAAGCCGTTAGAAGGTTTCTACCTAATTGCTACTTCCATCCACGAGTTAAACAAGGCACAGATGCACTACGCAACTACCGCCGAGAGTACGATGAGAAGCGCAATGTTTTCTACGACAAGCCCCTGCATGATTGGTCAAGCCACGCTTCGGATGCCTTTAGGTATCTCGCTGTGGGCTTAAATACGACCTCGACTTGGGCTAAACCGCTTAACGTGAACACGAAATGGATTGTCTAAATGCAAGAATTTGACCTACAAGCCATCATAGAGAACGAGATAGACAACGCTCTCGGCTATATCAATACCGAGACCGTAGAGGAACGCCGCGACTCGCTCATGGCGTACAACCGCGAACCCTACGGTAACGAGGTAGAGGGACGCTCCACCATCGTTACAGGCGAGGTAGCAGAGGCCGTAGATGGTGCATTGCCACAACTCCTGCGTGTATTTACACAGTCCGACGACGTTGTACGGTTCGAGCCAAAGGCTCCCGGCGACGAGGAGAAGGCTAAGCAAGCCACCGAGTATTGCAACTGGGTGTTGATGAACGACAACCCAGGCTTTGAGGTATTCCAGACTTGGTTCAAGGACGCGCTCCTGCAAAAGAACGGCGTAATCAAGGTCTGGTGGAACGACGAGACCTCGGTTGACAAAGAGAAGTATCAGAACCTCTCCGAGGAAGAACTGACCATGTTGCTCTCTGACGGGCAGATGGAAGTGGTCAAGCAAAAGCAGACTCAGATTGGGGAAGTCCCGATGCCTGTTGACCCGATGGCGGTTCAGCAAGCGATGGCTCAAGGTCTGCCCCCACCGGCTCCCATGATGCAGCCCGTGTTCGCCTACGATGTCACGGTCAAGAAGATAGACAAGAAGGGTTCGGTCAAGGTCGAGAACGTACCGCCCGAGGAGTTCCTAATCTCCAAGAAGGCCCGCCGGATAGCAGATGCCCCGTTTGTGGCTCACCGTAGGCTCACGACCCGCTCTGAGTTAATCAGCATGGGGTTCGATGCAGACGAGATTGACGCTCTGCCAGCCTATGACGACCTGACGTTCACCCCTGAGAGGGTTGCAAGATTCCCTAACGGCGAGCAACCAGACGACCCTAGCCTTGATACCAGCATGGACGAGATTGAGACGTTCGAGTGCTATATCAGGACGGACTACGACGAGGACGGTATTGCCGAACTCCGCAGGGTGTTCTACGCTGGCGGCACAATCCTAGAGAACGAGGAAGCAGACTTCATCCCGTTCTGCTCCGTCTGCCCAATCCCCATGCCCCACAAGTTCTTCGGGCATAGCCTTGCAGACAGGGTTGTGGACATCCAGAAGATTAAGACTACGATTACCCGTCAGATGTTGGATAACCTGTATCTTTCTAACAACGCTCGTATGGCGGTGGTAGATGGTCAGGTCAACCTAGACGATATGCTCACGGTCACACCTGGCGGCATAGTTCGGGTCAAGAACAACGCAGCTATCACTCCCCTCGCCGTCCCCTTGGTCGCCGGTCAAGCCTTCCCAATGCTTGCCTACATGGACGAGGTACAGCAGAAGCGCACAGGCGTTACAAACGCTTCTCAGGGCTTAGACCCCAACATCCTGCAAAACGCTACCGCTACCGCCGTGGCTATGGTTCAGAACGCAGGTGCGGCAAAGGTAGAGTTGATTGCTCGGATATTTGCCGAAACAGGGGTAAAAGACCTGTTCAAGCACATCCTGCACTTGGTCTGCAAGTATCAGGACAAGGAAAGAATTGTGCGGATGCGTGGCAAGTTTGTGTCCATCGACCCCCGCGAGTGGAGCAACGAGTACGACCTGACGGTAAACGTTGGTCTCGGCACAGGAAACAGAGAGCAACAGATGGCGATGGTAGCCGCAATCCTGCAAAAGCAAGAGCAGATTCTAACTACCGCAGGAATCAATAACCCGTTCGTCTCGCCCGCCCAATACCGCAATACTCTTGGTCGCTTCATCGAGTCCGCAGGGTTTAAGGACACCAACGAGTTCTTCCGCGAGATTACGCCTGAGATGGAGCAGCAGATGATGGCTCCACAACAGCCTCAAGGAAACCCTGCTCTTGACGCGGCAATTGCTCAAGCTCAAGCCCAGATTCAGATTGACCAAGCAAAAGCCCAAAACGATATTCAGTTGGCTCGGGAGAAGGCTCAAGCACAGATTCAGTTAGAGCGCGAAAAAGCAATTGCTAACTTACAGCTTAAGACCGCAGAGTTCCAAGCGGAAGCCCAACTAAAAGCGGCTAAAGTTGGGGCAGAAATTACTGGAAACGTGGAGATACCAGGATGAGTGGAAGCAATAGTTCAACCGTAACGTCTGGCGGCTCTGTTACGCCATACGGGGGGATAACCCCAATTGGGCAATTATTTCAAGAAGCCTTTACCAAAATCAGGATTGCTGAAAACCCACGGATGTGGGACTTAAACCCGCAGGTTAATTATGTTGCACCGCCCACAACACAAGACCTTTTCCCATATATCGTCCAAGGGCTACAACAGGCTCGACTAAACCAGTTTGCTGGGCAACTTCCTAACTACTCGTTTGGGGCGGCAAGGTTTGTACCAACTGGAGCAAACCAGTTCCTAGTTGGGCAAATACCGCAATTAAACTATTCTTTGCCACAGGCCAGCGCAACACAAAGTCAAGCGACTAAATGAACGAAACAGAACGGGCAATAGCCCTCCTGAACGACGAGTTCTTTATGGGTGTTGTAGAAAAGCAACGCCTGATGTATATTTCCAACATATTAGATAGTTCTGACGAGGACGTAGATGTTCGTGAACGCGAGCGTCTAAAACTCAAGGGGCTAGAAGAATTTATTGCGTCACTCCGGTCTATCTCTGCCAACAAGGAGATAGACAAGAAACGCAAATTTATGGTTTTTTAACCACAGTAGGAGTTCCAAATGGAAGACACCAACCCGCAAGGGAGTGCAAAAACAGTAGACGATGCAGCAGCTCAAATCTTTGGGATGCTTGAACCAGAGCAGCCGGAAGGCCAAGCCGAGGCACAAGCCGAAGAAGTGACCGAGGAGTACGAGGCGCAAGCCGAGGAATCTGAGGATGAGCCAAGCGAGGAAGTCCAAGAAGAAGTCCAAGAACCACAAAGGTTTCGGGTCAAAGTTGACAACGAAGAACTGGAAGTGGACTTAGACGAACTGATTAAGGGCTATTCACGCACATCTGACTACACTAAAAAGACGCAGAATCTAGCCGAGCAGCGCAAGGCAGTCGAATCCGAGCGCACGAAGATAGAGGAAGCCGCCAAACTTCGGGACACTTACGCCCAGCGGTTGCAAGTCATCGAGCAGATGTTGACACAACCAACGGAAGACCTGACCGCCCTAAAAGATAACGACCCCGTGGGGTACGCAATCAAGGTGGCAGAGAATATGGAACGAGAAAAGCAACTCGCCGCTGTCCGCGCCGAACGCGAATCCGTCCAAGCCAAGCAGGTCGCAGAGAATCAAGAGCGACTGAAAGCCCATATCGCACAGGAAGCCGAGCGTCTACGTTCTGCCATCCCTGACTTTAGCGACGAGGTAAAAGGCGAGGTTATCCGCAAGGAGATACGGGATTACGCAAAATCGGTAGGCTGGTCAGACCAAGAGTTGTCGCAGGTGTACGACCACCGCGCCGTCTTAACTCTGTACCGGGCGATGCAATTCGAGAAATTGCAGAAGTCAAAACCTGCTGTCCAGAAACGGGTAGCAGAGGCTCCCAAGTCATTAGCACCTGGGGTCGGCTCTCAGCGCCTTGATAAGGACGGAGAGATGGTCAAGAAATTGACCAAGCAACTTAAACAAACTGGTCGCCCGCGAGACGCGGCGGCCTTATTCGAACGATTCCTCTAAGGAGATTAGAAAATGTCAGTCCCATCAAATACCTACCTGCGCTACACCTCGATTGGTGTACGCGAGGACTTAGCAAATGTTATTTACTCAATCAGCCCCACCGACACGCCCATCATGTCGTCCATTGGCAAGTCCAAGGCTACCCAGACCAACCACGAGTGGCAGACTGATGCTCTCGCCGCCGCAACCACGGCTAACGCCCTGATTGAAGGTGACGACGCAGCAGCCGCTTCGCTCTCGCCCACGACCCGTGTTGGCAACTTCACGCAAATCGTTGGTAAGACCGTTCAGGTTTCTGGCACTTTGGAAGCAGTAGACAAGGCCGGTCGTAAGTCTGAGAAGGCTTACCAGTTGGCTAAAGCCGCTTCCGAAATCAAGCGCGACATTGAGACCATCATTACGGCTAACCAAGCCAAGACCAACGGTACGGCTACTTCTGGCGCTCGTAAGTTAGGTTCGCTCCTTTCTTACATCACCAGCAACGTATCCAAGGGTTCGGCTGGTACAAATCCAACTGGCGACGGTTCGGACATCCGTTCCGACACCACGACCCGCACGTTCCTTGAGTCCATGCTCAAGACCGTGGCACAGGAAATCTTTGAAGAAGGCGGCACACCCAAGATTTTGGTTGTTCCTCCAGGCTTGAAGGCAACTGTGTCTGGCTTTACTGGTGTTGCAGAGCAGCGTTATGTGACCGGCGCAGAGCCAACGACTATCGTTGCCGCAGCAGGTGCTTACCTCTCGGACTTCGGTCTCATCAGCATCGTTCCTGACCGCTTCATGCGTTCTACGGATGCCCTGATGCTTGACCCCGAGTACGCAGCCCTTGCTTATCTCCGTCCTTTCCAAACGAATGACCTGGCAAAGACCGGCGACTCTGACAAGACTCAGATTCTTGCCGAACTGACCCTCGAAGTTCGTAACGAGAAAGCACACGGCGGTATCTTTGACATCAAAGCAGCGTAACTTGTGATAGAATCGGCGGTGGGGTATTCCCACCGTCGGTTTTATGGGATTAGAGATGCGAAAACTGGCTGAAGAACAGACGATAGAGGGAAAGCGTACTTGGTTTGCGGACGGAGATGGCGGGCTTGTCATCAGGGACGAACAAAACGTCGCACCAATCCTAGAGGCCAACAAGGCTTCTTATAACCAGATAGACGAACGCGCACGTTGGGGTGATGGTGCGCGGGTAGCGGAGATTCCCAATTCGGTCATTGCAGACCTGAATGTGAAGGGAATTATGAGGGGGTTCGCGGTGGTAGACCAGAAACGAATGAAAGCCTTTCTGAACGACCCGGAGAACCGTTTTTTACGGACGAGACCGGGGAGAATTTAGTGGGCAAGGTTCACGACAAGATTAAAGCAAAGCAGCAAAAAACACCGTGGGAAGATAAGAAAGTCGCCATTTGTATCCCTTCTCGTGGAGAGATGGAGATAGGAACGGCGTTTGACTTGGCGGTGATGTGTGCCTACGACGCACGCAACCGTAGCGGACACCAAGCGGTGTACACGGTAGCGGGAACCCTGATATTTGACCAACGAGAGAAGCTGGCAGCCGAAGCCATAAAAGAGGGCGCGGACTACATTCTGTGGATTGACGCAGATATGCGGTTTCCGAAGAACACGATAGAAATACTGCTCGCGCACGACAAGCCCATCGTTGGGGTGAACGCTACAACGAGAACCTCGCCGGTAAGACCTACGGCAAAGAACCTAGAAATAGACTTTGAGAAGAAAGAGAATCATTGGATTCCAATCGTCTCTAAAGACAAGACCCACCTAGAGTGTGTGACCGCTATTGGTTGCGGGGTGATGATGGTCAAGCGGGAGGTGTTTGAGAACACGCCGAGACCTTGGTTCTGGTTTGAGAAGATACCTGGCGACAAGTTGCTAGGCGAGGATGTGTACTTCTGCATCAAGGCAAAGGACGCAGGATTCGATACTTATTTAGACCACAACCTGTCCAACGCAATTGGGCACGTTGGGTCTTACACTTATTCATGGAACGACTACAATGGCCCTAGCGACTTTCAGCGACCTCCAGACATCGGTAGCCAACTACCTAGGACGGAGTGACCTTACCAGCCAGATTCCTGACTTTATCTCCCTAGCGGAGTTGCGCCTATCCCGCGACATTCGTACCCGCAGGATGCTCAAGACCTCTACGGCTACCATGACCGTAGGCGACCCAACGGTAGGACTGCCAAGCGACTTTCTGTCCATCCGCGATGTGTTTATCCAAGGCTTGCCGAGAACGGTAGTGACCTACCTATCCCCAAGTGCTTTCTCTAGCAACTCCCGCGCAGACCAACAAGGTCTGCCTGTGTTCTACACCATGCGTGGCAACGAGTTAGAGTTCGCGCCAAAGCCTGACAGCGCCTACGTCTTGCAGATGCTTTACTACTACAAGCCAGCAGAGTTGTCGTCAGGCAATACTAGCAACGAGTTCTTGGCTAACTACCCAGACGCGCTTCTCTATGCTTCTTTAGTAGAGGCAGAGCCGTACCTTATGAACGACCAACGCACGCTTACATGGGCAAATCTGTACAACCAAGCAATTGCACGAATCAACACCTCCGACGAGGAGAGTGAGTTTTCTGGTGTTCCCTTAGTTATGACCGTTACAACGAGGTAATAAAATGGCAGAATTTAGCAACTACTTAGAGAACAAAGTCCTAGACCATGTTCTCCGCAACACTTCTTACACCTCACCTACGACGGTGTACGTTGGACTATACACATCTGACCCAACGGACGCTGGTTCGGGTACGGAAGTCTCTGGTGGCTCCTATGCTCGCCAAGTCCTGTCCGTGACCACGGCTTCGGGTGGAATCGTTACCTCTAGCGCAGACGTTACCTTCCCGCAATGTACGGCTTCGTGGGGTTCCGTGGGCTACATCGGGATTCTGGACGCAGTTACTAGCGGCAACCTGCTCATGCACACAGCCTTGACGACTGCTAAGACAATCGACACGGGTGACATTCTCAAGATTACTTCTGGCAACCTGACCGTTACGCTGGACTAAATGGCATTACTGACCCTTGAAGAACTAGACCGCTTCGGGAGTCTGGACGATTTACCGTTCACGCTAGACGCGAACTGGATGGATTGCGGGATTCAAGGCCCGTTTACGCTAGAAGAACTAGATTACTTCAGCACTAGCATTGACGCACTAGCGTTTAGCCTAGATAGCCCCATCTGGACTTCGCCTGACACGGAAATCTGCTTGGTCTACCAGCCCCAAGTCATTACTGGCGTGGGTACGGTCAACGGAATACCTCAGTTCTCCAAGACCGCGCAGGCAATTATTACCGCCAACGGTCAGGTGGTAGTTGCAGGGGTGCGTGAGCGTACTGTTAACGGTGCGATTGATAGTGCTGGTGCGGTATCCGCAGACGGAACGGCAACCAGAACTGCCGCCGGTGCGATTTCAGGCGTGGCAAGTGTGGTGTCAGACGCTACACGGACAAGAACCGTTGTCGGAGACATAGCCTCCGCAGGGTTTGTGAACGCCTCTGCTAACACCGTTGTAAGCCCCTCTGCGACGATTACTGCGGCGGGAAGTGCCATGGCACTAGCCACGAGATTGCGTACGGTTGTAGGCGATATTACGGCCTCTGGGACGGCTTCTGCGGACGCAGTAAGGCTCAGAATAGTAGACGGTGCGATTACGGCAGAGGGATTCCTAACCGCAAACGCTGGATTTGAGTTTGATGTCCACGCGGATGTCGTGGCTACCGGCACATTAGATGTGCTAGCAGGAATTCTTTACACAGTTTCAGGGCAGGTGGCGAGCAACGCACAGCTTACTTGCACGCTTTACAAGTTTGGCGAGGAATGGGTTTTAGTCCCAGACCAGCCAAATACATGGTCTGCCGCTAGTGTTCAAAGCGACACATGGACACAGGCATCGACCAGTTCGGACACATGGACACCAATACCCGCACAAAGCGACGTTTGGACACAACAATCTTCGGGAAGTAACACATGGCAATAACAAGAGTTACCTTTGGAGAGTGGCTACCTGACCAACCAGGGGTTATCGGTGCGCTGACCACGGCTAAGAACTGTTTTCCAAAGGCGGTGGGCTATGGCCCGTTTCCACAGGAAGTGGATTATTCTGAGGACGCGCCACAGGCTCTTACTGCTGCGGCTGCCGCTAAAGACTCAAATAGCATCACCACAATTTACGCGGCTGGTACGACTAGGCTTTTTAAGTTGGACACTTCAGACTTCTCGTGGGACGACATTTCTGCGACCACATACTCTGGGACAAGCGGGTGGAAGTTTACGCAGTTCGGGAACTCCCTGATTGCGGCTAACGAGTCCAATACCATGCAGTACATAGACGTTATGTCGGGGACTACCTTTGCAAACCTAGCGGTAGACGCTCCAAAGGCTAAGTTTGTGACCGTGGTGCGGGACTTTGTGGTATCTGGCTACCAATCGGCAAACAAAAACCGAGTTCAATGGTCTGGAATTAACAACGAAGCAACATGGGCGACATCAGCGGTTACCCAAGCAGACTTCCAAGACCTACCTGACGGTGGGTTTGTACAGGGCATAACTGGCGGTGAGTTTGGAATAGTCTTGTTAGAACGCAGTATCGTGCGGATGTCCTACGTTGGAACCCCGCTTATATTCCAGTTTGACAACATTGCTAGGAACCGTGGGTGCTTTGAGCCAAACTCGGTCATCCAATGGCAGGGGATTACCTACTTCTTGGGCGACGACGGATTCTACGCTTGCGACGGGCAGAACCTAAAGAACATAGGCGCGGAGAAGGTCAATCGGTACTTCTTTAACACGCTAAAAGAGTCGGATTTGGGGAACATGAGTGCCGCCATTGACCCCATTAACAACTTGGTGGTCTGGGGCTACCCAAGCGTGGATACTGACTATCGCGCCCTGATTTACCATATTGCTACTGGCAGGTGGTCTTACGCTGATTCCTCTGCAACCCGCGTTGCGCCGGTTTCTACCCCATCTATTGCATTAGAGGGGCTAGACGCTTTCTCGGCGAGCATAGACGCGCTTGGCATTTCTTTGGATAGCCGTACTTGGCTTGGCGGGAAGTTGCTTTTGTTGGGGCTTAAAGGGTCAAAGTTAATTACCTTTACCGGCGCTCCCAAGACTGCGACAATCGAGACTTCTGACATTGAAACAGACTCAAATCAGTCAATGATTACGATGGTCAAGCCGATAGTAGACAACGGGACGGGTAGTGCTTCTGTGGCTTCTAGGCTACAACTGAACCAGACCGTGTCATTCCCTACGGTTTCCGCAGCCAACAGCGAGAACCGCATAGGAACTAGGTCTTACGGCAGATACCACAGGGTAAAACTCCAGCCTTCTGGAGATTGGACGACAGCTATCGGCATGGATGTAGAGATTCAACAAGCAGGGACTAGATAATGTTTCGTGTTCTACCGTACCAAGGTGGAGACCCACGGCAGATTTCCGAGGTGGTCAACAACCTGATGAACGGCAAGTCCAATAATACTGGGACGATTACGCTTGCCACGGGCAATGCAACCACGACCACCCTGTACGACGAGCGTATTTCCGTAGATACAAAAATTGTCCTGATTCCGTTCTCAAACGCGGCAGAAGCGGACTCTGCGCCCTACGGTGCGTTTCAGGACACGACAGACCAGAACGCGACCACAACCTCGAACGAGTACATCATCAGTTGTGATACGACTGATTACAGCAACGGGGTAGTTTTAGAGAACACCAACAAGTTCCGTGTGCGTAATTACGGGATTTATAACATTCAATTTAGCATCCAGTTTGCCAACGCGGATGTGCAGATTCAAGACGTAGATGTGTGGTTTAAGAAGGGTAGCGGAAGCGGGGCTGCTTCCAACATTGCGGGAAGTAACAGCAAGTTCTCAGTCCCAGAGAGCCACGGCGGTACAGACGGACACTTGATTGCGGCGCTTAACTTTTTCTTAGAATTACAGGCAGACGACTACGTTCAGATTGCTTGGTCATCAACCGACACAGACTGCGGAATCGAGCATCTACCAACGCAGACAAGCCCAACAAGACCGTCAACCCCGTCTGTAATCGTTACTGTGAACTACATTGCTCCGGCGGCGTACTCAAACATTTACGTCTCTGCCCAACAGCAGGGACAGGCAACCATAAGCCACTATGCCAACTCTACGGCAGACAAGACTTATGCTTATATACTTGTAGGATGATTACAAGAAGATTTATACAACCGCAGGAAATAAGGTCTTGGTGGGATTTTGTAAGACCTGGGTTAGACGTTATTCGCGTCAAGTCCCCAGAGTATTGGATAAGCGAAGATGTTTATGCTGAGTGTTATTTTGGCAAGGCAATGTTGTGGGTCTTCTTAGAAGATAACCGCCCATTTGGGTTTGTTGTGTTGCAACCAAAGCCAGAAACACTACACATCTGGTGTGCATGGACACAAGAGGCAAGATTTACAGACACCTGCTTTGAGCAGGTAAAAGAGATAGCAAAGATTGGAAACGCTAAACGAGTGACCTTTGATTCTTGGCGAAAAGGCTGGGAAAAAAGGGCAAGGCAGTTGAACTTTAAGCCCCGTAGTTGGGTAATGGAGATTTAATATGAGTATGGGTGGCAATAGTGGCGGGCAAAATACAGTAACCCGCACAGAATTAGACCCAGCAGTTCGTCCTTATGTTGAGTACGGATTGTCTGAGGCGCAGAAGTTATACCAAACTCCTGGCCCATCATACTTTCCTGGGCAAACTTATGTGAGCCCGTCTGGAACCACGCAGTTGGGTCTACAAGCCGCGCAAAACCGCGCTCTTGTGGGCAATCCATTAGTCCCTGCTGCACAGGCACAGACGCTTGCAAATATACAGGGTGGGTATTTGGGTGGAAGCCCGTTCTTTCAGGGGGCGTTTCAACCAGCCGCCCAAGCAGCCCAACAGTCTTTCTACGACACGATGGGTAACATTGCTTCTACTGCTTCTCGTGCAGGGCGGTATGGCTCACCAGCCATGCAAAACCTTGAGAATCGCGCCTTAGGGCAGTTCTCTCAGGCTCTAACAAACACGGCAGGACAGTTGGCTTACCAGAACTACGAGGCTGAACGCGCCCGCCAGATGGCTGCAACGGGAGCCGCCCCAACAATGGCTCAAGCCGACTATCAAGACATTCAGCAGTTGTTAAATGTCGGTCAGGCTCAAGAGGGTTATCAGGAAATGGCATTGCAGGATGCTGTTAACCGCTTTAACTTCCAACAAAACCTACCTGCCGCCAAGTTGCAGCAGTACCTTTCTGCCGCTTACGGTTCTCCGCAAGGCGGGATTAGCACACAGCCGGTCTACCGCAACACAGGGGCCAATGTCCTTGGCGGCGCAATTGGCGGTTACGCTTTGTCAGGCGGTAATCCTTATGCTACGGCAGGGGGCGCAGCCCTCGGAGGGTTGTTAGGATGAGCGGGCCAGAACTTCTTGCCGCAGAAACGGTAGCCGCGACTGCAACGGCAGCAGAAACCGCAGCGGCAGCAGAGGCAATCAGCGCCGCCATTGCCGCAGCAGAAGCAGAGGCAGCAATACTTGCCGCAGAAGCAGCCGCAGCAGAAGGAGCAACGGCAGCAAGCGCAGAGTTGTTTGGTGGTGGCGCTCTTGACCCACTACAAGCTGCAATAAGCGCAGCAGAACAAGAAGCCGCCGCAATCAACATGGCTCAGGCTTATACAGGTCAAGGGTTAGCAGACCCCTTTGAGAAGTTTTTGCAATACGGGGTTGACGCAGATGCGCCTGGAGCGGCTATGCGGTCTCTACAATCTGGGTTTGCCAACGACCCGTTAAACACGCTAAAGAGCCTTCCGCAATACTTGGGTATGCCAGCAGGAGGCCCGTCTGCTATACAAACAATGTACGGTGCAAACATTGCCAAACAAATGCTTGGTGGCTCTGGCAGGCCGCAATCTACAACGTCTACAACGCAAATTAGACCCGGACAGCAAGTAAATATGTCGCAACCCATGTCTTTGCTTGCGCCGCAAATTCGCCGCCGACGGGGAATTTCTTTACTCTGAGGATACTATGCTGAACATTACCAATCCGTATGCGGGACTTTTGAGTTCCGAAGAAGAAAAGAAACTTGGGCAACAAGCGCAAACAATGGGCTTGCTTAACCTCGCCTCCGCTTTGTTCTCCGCTGGTGCGCCATCTCCTGTTCGGCAGGGACTTGGTACTGCTTTTGCACAAGGTTTGCCAGCATATATGCAAGGCGTGCAAGGAACGTACGAGCAGGGAATAAACGCCATGCTTACGCGTGAAAAGATTCAGGAAATGCAGAGAAAGCGCAACGAAGAAGAACAAATTCGCAAACTTGCACCACAGTTATTTCAAACAACCCGCGCACCAGCCCAAACAATTTATGACGTAGAGGGTGAGACAACTATTCCCGGAGCTGTTACAGGTGTTCGGGTAAACCGTGAACTTTTGCCCGCGCTTGGCGCTCTTGGCCCAGCCGGTATGCAATACGCAACACAGATTTCGGAATTTTCAAAGTCACTTCAACCCAAAACTAGCGTTCAAAGCATATTTAACGACAAAGGGCAAGAAGTTAAGGTTCGATACAACGAAGAAACCGGCGAGTATTCCCCAATTGGGGGCGCAAAAGCTGAATCGTTAGTTCAAATTGACCTCGGTAATATGGTTGAATTAAGAACTCCGACGGGCGCTGTTGTTGGAAGAATAGCAAAAGGCGCAGCACCAAAAGGCCCGTCTTTCTCTTTCAACGAATCAACTGGGTTGGTAATTGACCAGAATACTGGAGCCGTTTCACAACCAAGAGACACACAAGGAAACTTGGTTGATATTAGCCAATTTAGAAAACCGTCGGAATCTCAAGAGAAACAAGTTATTGGCGTACAAAATACTAGAAACGCCATTGGCGAGTTTAGAAATGAATTGTCTAACTTTACACGTTTAGACACTCTCAAGCCAACAGAACGCGCTCGCATTGAAACAAAGTATCGGAATATGCTAATGCAAGCCAAAGAAGCCTACAATTTGGGTGTTTTAAACGGCCCAGACTTGGCAATTTTAGAACAAATTATTTATAACCCAACATCAATGAAGGGCGTTGTTGTAGGGAAAGAAGCTATTGACGCTCAAGCCTCTGAACTTGACAGAATTATGGGGAATATAAAATCCACAGTTCAAGCAAGAGGGGGCGCGGTTCCGCAAACCACAAGTGTAATTTCTAAAACAGCACCTCCTGGCGTTCGTCAAGAACTGTGGGACATTATGTCACCGGAGAGTAAAAAATTATGGTCAACCCAGAAATGAATTTAGAGCAACAACGTGCGCTTGCGCTTGCTGAGGCCGAATTAAAACTTCGTCAACAGTCACAACCGAAGCAAGAAACAAGTTTTGGTCAGGATGTTATGCGAGGCTTTCGAGACCCAATTGATGCAGCCGCGCAACTTTTACCACGGTTTTTGGAAGTTGTTACATCTGCTGGCGGGACTTTGCCAAACGAAGTATCTGATTGGTTTGCCAAAGAATCTAATCGGGTAGATGCGCTAAACAAATCTGTTGAACAACAGTATCGTGCAGCCGGTGGAGAAGATATTAGCGCCGGTCGGTTTATTGGAAACATTGTTAGTCCAGCAAGCATTGTTCCTGCCGCTCGCGCTGGTCAGTTAGTAAGTAGCGGATTGCAGGTTGGTCGGCAAGCTGTTCGTGGCGCAGGGTTTGGCCCAACGGCTACTGCGGCAACAGTTGGAGCTGTTGGCGGCGCATTAACGCCAGTATCTGATACGGAAAAATTTGCCGAGTCTAAACTTTTGCAAACAGGATTAGGCGCGGCTCTTGGCCCAGTAGCAGAAAAGGTAGTTGGTGTTGTGTCCCCAAGAATTACCGAAAGCGCCCAAAAACTTCGTGAAGCGGGAATTTCAAACCTTACGCCAGGTCAGGCGTTTGGTGGGATTACACAAAAAATAGAACAGGCCGCAGAAAGCGTTCCGTTAGTTGGCGATGTTATTGCTGGCGCAAGAATGAGGAACATTGAAGAATTTAGTAGAACCGCAATTAACCAATCCTTAAAAAATATTGACGCAGAGTTGCCAAGAGGTTTGTCTGGTAACGCGGCAATTAAGTTTGCAGAAGACAAGATTGGGAAGGCGTACAATCAAATTGTTCCAAAGTTATCAGTATCATCGGACACAGTATTAACTTATGCCGGAGAGTCACCCGTAACGCTAATCAACAATATTGACAATATTGTGGCTGGCGCTTCTGCAAATCTTGATGACAAAGCAGCGTCGCAACTATCTAAGATTATTGAAAGCAACTTAACCAATAAATTTAAAAACAATGTTCTTTCTGGCAAGGACTTAAAAACGGCAGAAAGCGCATTAGGAAACTTTGCCGTTCGGTTTAAAAAAGCGCAAGACCCAAACCAAAATTTAATGGGCGACGCATTGTTTGATGTGCAACTTACTTTGCGTCAAGCAGTAGAAGAAGCCAATCCAGATTACAAGGGGCAGTTGCAAAAAATTAACGCTGCGTTTGCAGACTTTATTCGAGTTCAACGCGCCGCAGCTTCAACAGGAGCAAAAGAAGGGGTATTTACACCGGCACAATTAAGTGCCGCCGCCAAAGCCACGGACATTTCTAAACGTAAAGGTGCGTTTGCACGCGGTGAGGCAAGGATGCAGGATATTGCACAAGCCGGAGAACAAGTTTTAGGTTCTAAATTGCCCGATTCTGGAACACCGTATCGACTAGGTGTTGGGGCTGCCGGATTGGGCGCGTTGGGCGGTATTGACCCGTTGGCTGCCGCTTTAGGCGCTGGAACGATGGCTGCATATACACAACCTGGGATTCGTGCTTTGTCTGCGTTGTTATATGAGAGGCCAGAAGTTCTTCGTAGAATCGGAGAACCACTTCGTCGCACCGCACCATTTGTAACACCAGGATTGCTCGGCCCATTTCAAGAATAATCAGGAGTAATTAAATGCCTAAAACCAAGATTTCAGAATACTCAACGACCAACTCCTCTAACACAGACATAGAAAGCATTAATATCGACGAGGGCTGTGCGCCCTCTGGGATAAACAATGCTATCCGTGAGCTGATGGTTCACCTAAAGGAGTTCCAGACAGGCTCATCTGGTGACCCTCTGACGGTCGCTGGCGGGATGTTCATATCTGGGGGTGGGTCGGCTAACACCTTGACCGTGACGGGGATTCTGACGGCTTCTGGGGGCACGATTCTGTCCTCTACGAACACCTTGTCCGGCTCCAACATCATTTCTGGCAATATCAACTCGTCGGGAACCACAAATACGTTCTCTGGCGGCAACATCCTGTCGGGTATGAATACGATTTCCGGGTCTGCGATTATCTCTGGGAACATCAACTCTAGCGGGACAAACACCTTCTCGGGGACGCAGGTTATCTCTGGTGGGTCTACCTTCTCAGGCGCAGCCAAGGGAACCCTGGTAACGGACAACGACGGCAGCTTTGACATGACCGCAGGAAACAACTTCACCTGTACGCCTACGGGAACGATTACGCTTACATTTACTAACATAACTAGCGGACAATCGGGTAACATTCTGCTAGTAAATGGTAGCAATTACACGGTATCTGCCCACGCCAACACGAAGGTTGGAACTGGCGTGCTTACGGCACTATCGGCTACTGGGACGTACTGGGTAAGTTACTTCTCTAACGGAACCAATGTTTACATATCTGCGACAGGCGCGTTAGCATGAGCATAATTCAAGGCAATGCACATACCTCTGCGGGCGGCTATCAGATAGAGCGCAGTCTGCGGTTTAACTCTGCGGATAGTGCAAGATTAACTCGAACATTTGGAACGCCCACAAATCAAGAAAAATGGACTATGTCTATGTGGGTTAAAAGAAGTGGTTTGGGGATTAACACGGGGTTATTTGGCGCAGGAATCAGCGATTCAAATTTGGAAGTTTGGTTTGATACCAACAATAAATTATGTTTTAACGCCGCAACAAGCCCAGATAACAGGACAAAAATTACAACTCAGGTGTTTAGAGATTGTTCAGCTTGGTATCATTTAATTTGGGCATACGATACAAGCCTTCCATCTGATTCAAATAATAGCCCAACTGCTTTAAAAATTTATGTTAATAATTCTCTTATTACATCATTTTCCACTTTTGAATCTATTTCTTCTTATACATTAGTTCCATTTAATTCAAATGGTGCTGTTGTAAATATCGGCAATCAAACTATAAGCAACTATTATTTCAGCGGCTATATGGCCGAGATTTATTTCATTGACGGTCAAGCCCTAATACCATCCTCATTCGGCGAAACTGATTCTGCCACAGGTGTATGGAAGCCCAAGGCTTACTCTGGCACATACGGCACTAACGGGTTCTACCTAAAGTTTGCAGACAACTCTGGCACGACCAGCACAACGCTAGGCAAGGACAGCTCAAGCAACGGTAACAACTGGACACCTAATAACTTCTCGGTGACCGCTGGTGCTGGCAATGACTCCTTAGTAGATTCACCTACGCCATACGGCACAGACACAGGTGTTGGTGGTGAGGTGCGTGGGAATTATGGAACATGGAACCCACTAGCAAAAGGAAGTAATACAACCCTTTCAAATGGAAACCTAAATGTTTTAGGAAGCACTAATAGCACAGGAAACAACAACTTTTCAACTTTTATACCATCAAGCGAAAAATGGTATTTTGAAGTAAGTCCTGCTAATACATATTCATATTCATATGTTGGTGTAAGTTTAGATGGTAACTTGTCAACATCTAGTAATTTTGTTGGTGCTACGGCAAGTAGCGTAGGAATTGAACTTGGGACAGGGGCTGTTTGGAGAAACAATTCAAATCAAGGCACTGGTGGAACAGGGGTTAGTGCTGGAGAAACTTTGATGGTTGCGTTTGAACCGTCAAGCGGAAAAGTGTGGGCGGGTAGAAACGGTACTTGGTATAACTCAGGAAACCCTGCGGCTGGAACAGGACAAGTAGCAACTATTCCTACTGTTGGGGCTATCGGGCCAGCCGTTTCTCCATATTCTAGTAGCGGTACGCTTTCTTTCAACTTTGGTCAACGTGCATTTGCCTACACAGCCCCCTCTGGCTTTAAGGCATTGTGTACAACTAATCTGCCTACGCCGACCATCGGTGCTACTAGCACTACACAGGCGAATGATTACTTTAATGCGGTGTTGTGGACTGGCAATGACACAGACAGAAGTATTACTGGTGTTGGGTTCCAACCTGACTTTACTTGGCTAAAAGTACGGAACACAACAGGTAACAATGTTTTATTTGACTCTGTTCGTGGTGCGCTAAAAGAACTTTATTCAAATACAACAGGGGCAGAATCAACAGAAACAAACGGATTAGATTACTGGGAGTCTGATGGCTTCCACATTAAAGCTTCTAGGTGGAACGCTTCACCAAACACCTATGTTGCATGGAACTGGAACGCTGGCGGCTCTAACGCTACCAACACCTCTGGCACTATAACCAGCACAGTCAGGGCGAATACGACTAGCGGGTTCTCGATTGCAACCTACACTGGCAACGGCTCTGGTGGCGCTACGGTGGGTCACGGGCTTGGAGTAAGTCCGGCGATGATTTTTATTAAGTCCAGAAGCAACTCAACAAACTGGATGGTTTGGCATCAAAATCTAACCGCCAACTACGCTTTTGAAGGACTAAATACAACCGGAGCAGAAGTCAACGGGGGTTCGCCTTCTAAATATGTTCGTTCAGTTTCTTCAACTCTTGTGACAATTGGTAACGACATATCTGTAAACCAAAGTGCTTCTTATACTTATGTTATGTACTGCTTCGCCGCAGTAGCGGGGTATAGCGCCTTTGGAAGTTACACAGGTAATGGTTCTACGGATGGGGTGTTTGTGTACACGGGCTTTCGCCCTAGGTATGTGATGACCAAACGTACTGACTCAACAAGCAATTGGGTTATACAAGACACGGCAAGAGACACATACAATGCAACAAATAATGCTTTGTTTGCAAACTTAAGTCTGGCAGATAACACAGGCCCGTGGTTTGACATACTTTCAAATGGATTCAAAGTAAGAAATAACGGAAGCGACACAAACGCAAGTAGTGGAACCTACATTTATATGGCCTTTGCCGAGGTGCCCATGAAATATAGTTTGGGACGCTGATGAGCGAAAGGGCTGAAATGATAGGCAAACAGTTTGGCAGACTAACACCAGTAGAGGTGATAGGAACCAAAAGGATTCACCTTGTCTATCGGTGTGTGTGCGAGTGTGGAAATGAAGTTGAAGTTTTAGGCAATTCACTTAGGTCAGGCAACACTAAGTCTTGCGGATGTATTCGTAGACCAAATCTTGTAGGAATGGAAAATGACCACGGCGTTGTTGTATCAAAGGTTCGTAATCAGATGTGGGAAATATCTTGTAAACATTGCGGAGAAACCCATGTTCAAAACCAGCGTGAGATAAGGCGCAATTCACATCCAATGTCTTGCTCGGCGTACAAACCGCCAAACAAAATGTTTGAAGATAAAAGAGACGGAAGTGTTCGTAGGCAATATGGAATTACGCTTGCCCAATATGATGAAATGTGTGCCGACCAAAATGGTAAGTGCGCTATTTGCGGGAACTCTGATGAGGTTGAGGGAAGAAGACTCGCCATTGACCATTGCCACGACAGCGGGAAAGTTCGTGGATTACTGTGTGGCAAATGTAATCGTGGTCTTGGTTTGTTTTATGACAACCAAGAACTACTTGGAAATGCAATATCTTATTTAACAAAGTACAGTTTAGCCCGATAGGAGTAACAAATGTTTCAACTCAATGGCAACCCAATCTCAATAGATTCTGAAGTAACAGTTAACGGTATCCGCTACCCACACCTGCGTGACCCTGCCCTGCGTGAGCAGTTAGGCGTGACTGAGGTAGCAGACGCACCTGACTATGACCAAAGATTCTGGTGGGGCGTAGGCAATCCTAAGCTCTTAAATGACCGTGAAGAAGTAGACCAAGATGGTAACCCCATGTATGTCAAAGTCTTGGGCGTGGTTGATGGTCAACCTGCGATGGTGGACTCAGCAGAGCGTCTGGTAACTAAGGGACTCAAGAGCCAATGGATTGCACAGGTTAAGCAGACTGCTGGCTCTATGCTTGCCCAGACCGATTGGTATGTATGGCGTAAGTTTGAGAGGAACATCGATGTGCCTGCTGCAGTGGCTACAAAGAGAGCCGCTATCGTTGCTGAGTGCGACAGGCTAGAGTCGGCGATTGCGGCTTGCACGACTGTCGAGGCTTTGATTGCGGTAGTTGGCAACCAAGGATGGCCTGCATAATGGCTACAATCGTAGAGGTCAAAGGCCAACTTGACACCCACGAAGCCGTTTGTGCTGAACGCTATCTTGGGATAAACGCAAGACTGAAACGCCTAGAGCAAATCCTGATTGGCTCTGCTGGGTTCATAATTGTTTTACTGCTAAGCCTAGTGCTTAAGTGACCACAGTAGCTGCAAAATTTTCTACGGGAGAAATCGCCGCAGATAGTATGGTTAGCGGCGACGATTCTTTCTACCTAGTTGAGAAGCTACGACGTGGCAAGGATTGCGTCTATGGTGCTTGCGGCGACTGGGATAAGATTCTAAAGTTTTATCAGGCAATGGAATCAGGTGGTGATTTAGATTCTGATATTGACGTGACCGTTCTTGAGCTCAGACATGATGGCATTTATATTTACGAAAGTACCATCATACCTGCCAGAATTAAGAACGACTTTTGGGCCATAGGTACTGGTGCTAACTTTGCAATAGCGGCAATGCATATGGGGGCATCTCCCCGTGAGGCGGTCGCTATTTCTTGTATGTATGACACAAGTTCCCATGAGCCCATCGACGAAGTTAAACTTACGGGGAAAAGTCGTGGCGCTAAAAAAAGTATCTGACGAAGAAATCATTAGTTCGATGAAAAGGTTTGGCAGTACGAAGATTGCTGCCGAGCACGTTGGTCTGTCTGTCCGGGCTCTAGCCCAACGCAAGGCCAAGATTCAAATGCAGTATGGCATCTCTCTACCAGCGTACTTAGCACCACAAGATAGCCAACGCAATACATTCATACCAGAGAACCGCAGGGTTATAGAACACAAGGTAGACAATGGCCATGTATTCATCGCCAGCGATTGCCATTACTGGCCAGAAGAATCAACCGTAGCCCACAAAGCATTTGTCAAATTGCTGACTGAGTTTAAGCCTAAGACTATTGTGCTTAATGGTGATGTCTTTGATGGGGCTAGGATTAGCCGCCATGCCGCTTTGATGAAGACTAACCCGCCAACACCAAAGCAGGAAATCGAAGCCTGCCAAGACCGGCTGCATGAGATTGCTAACGCATCTAAGAACGCTACTAAACTGTGGACGTATGGCAACCATGACGTGCGCCTCTTTAACTACATCGCCCAGAACGCACCGGAACTATCAGAGTTTAGCGATTTGTTTGCATACTTCCCGGGATGGCATACCGGATGGCGTATAGACATTAACGACTCTGTTGTTATCAAGCATCGCTATCATAACGGCGTGCATAGTACGTGGAACAATGCCTTGAAATCTGGGCGCAGTATTATCACCGGGCATCTACATCAGCTCAAAACGACCCCCTTTTCAGATTACGATGGCCGTCGCTGGGGGGTAGACGCCGGGACGCTGGCCGAACCATACGGGGATCAGTTTACCTACACCGAGATGAACCCAGTCAATTGGTGCTCTGGGTTTGTAGTGCTCACATTTGAGAACGGCAAGTTGCTTCCGCCAGAGTTGTGCGAAGTGCTTGATGGCGTTGCCTACTTCAGGGGCCAAAGGGTTTGACATGAGTGACTTAGTATCATCGGCTAAGGGCGCAGCGCAGAGCATCAAGAGTGCAATTGCTGCTGGCAAAGAGATTGAGTCGGTTGTTACTGACATTCAGAAGCTGGGCGTTGCCGAGCTTCAGGCTAAGCAACAGTTTCAAAAGAAGCAGCGTGTAGTCAAAGGTGATACCACAATCCTTACAGCCTTTGCGGAGTGGCGCAGATTGAAAGAGATTAAGGAAGCAGAGGACGACCTGTTCCAGCAGCTTGTCGAACGTTACGGCAAGGACAAAGCAGAGTACGAGTGGAAAGATATTCAGGCAATCAAAGAACGGCAGATGAAAGAAGTCAAGGATGGCCGTGACGAGATGGGCCGTGACCTAAAGAAGCTGCGAGAGCTCAAGGTCATGTGCTTCATAGCTTCCCTAATTATTGTTACAACTTATTACATTTTCAAAGGACACCTGTAATGCTATCTCTTATCTCTACCCTCGGCGGCTTACTTATCTCCGGCCTGCCTCGTGTCTTAGATTTTTTCCAAGATAAATCTGACAAAGAGCAAGAGTTAAAGCTAGCCCAGATTCAGACTGAGCGTGAGCTGGCCTTGGCAGAGCGTGGCTTTATTGCACAGCAAAAGGTAGAGGAAATCCGGACTGACCAGATTGCCATGCAGACTGAGGCACAGATGCAAAACGCAGCTCTCGACCATGACAAGAAGGTAATGGAGCGTGCGTCTACTTGGGTGGTCAACTACGTTGGCACGGTACGACCGACCGTGACCTATATCTTTGTGCTTGAGCTGGTGGCAATCAACGCATGGCTGGCTTGGAACATCTTTACCATGCCGCACCTAGTGGCTTCGGTAGGCGACGTTGAGAAGGTGGCCGAGCTTATCTTCTCAAGCGACGAGATGGCCATGCTGGGCGGCATCATTGGATTCTGGTTCGGCTCTAGGGGCTGGGCTAAGAAGTGAAGGTGAGTAAGGATGCAATCGAAAAAATCAAAAAAGACGAGGGAGTACGACTTCGTCCATACCGCTGTCCTGCTTTACTGTGGACTGTTGGTGTTGGTCATGTTATCGATCCTAATCACATAAGGGTAAAGCTAGATGAACGCAAAGGACTTAGTATCCCTGATGGGTGGGATAGAGTTTTGTCAATGGCTGAAGTCGATGACATACTTGCAAAAGACCTCGCTACGTTTGAGCGAGGCGTACTTAGACTTTGTCCAGAAGGACTTACCCAAGGCCGCTTCGATGCTCTGGTGTCCTTCAGCTTCAACGTCGGACTAGGTAATCTACAACGTTCTACTATCCGCATGAAGCATAACCGTGGTGACTTTGATGGCGCAGCCGAGGGCTTCATGGCATGGACAAAAGCCGGGGGCAAAGAGCTCCCCGGCCTTGTCAAACGCCGCAAGCATGAACGGGATTTATACCTGAGCTGATTCCCGCAGCGGTGCTAACCACTTGGCTACCTTGGTATTGAGAACCATTCTCATCTCTAAGGTTAGCTGTTCAATAACCTCAAGGTTGCATTGCTTTAGTTGGTCAATGCTATCCAGTCGTTTCTGAACCGGCGCCTTGCCTGCCTTGGCAATCTTCTCAATCATTCCCACGTAGGCTGACTCCCATGCGTCGTAGGTAGGATGGTCTGCCGCCTCTCCGTTGGGTAGGGTTAGTGTATATACAGTTCCTACTGGTATCTCGACTGCCTCGGCTACCTCATCCTTCTTGGCTTGCTGGACTGCGCTGGCCACGACGTTACTGATTGCGCTGCCGAACGCACCGGGTGGCTTTGGCAGTTCATCTAGCGGGTTGTTGACCTTGCGTGCCTCGGAGATTGTCTCAACCTCTGTCTCGTCTAGCATACCCAAGCCGACGTGAGCCAGCACCGAACGGCGGATAGCCTTGGTCGTACACTTGAGTACGGCGTTGGCCAGATGGTCGCCCTTCAACCCGCCAATGTTGACTGCGCCTTGGTTCTCGGACACCCTGCCATCGGAACCCGTTACCCTGCAAGACACAATGTAGATGTCGCCAACATTCTCACGGTGGGTTATCTGCGTTGATAGCTTATGCACGCTAGACAATTGCTGCGTCGCACTAGCGTTGGCATACAGGACTTGCTTGCCATTCAGGGTCAGTAAGTCGAATGGCTTGGCAGCCGGGTCAAGCCCTACCTGCTGGCAGCGATACAGGTAGTAGTCCTTCTTTTGCATGGGGCTCAAGCCAGACAAGTCGCCCTTGAGAACGATTGATTCTTGGATAGCAGGGTCTAGCACCTGCGGCTGTACGGTTACGTTGCTCATAGTTATTCCTTTACTGAGACAGAAGATTGACGGATAGAGTAGGCATCACGTGCCGGGATAACCCTTTGCTCTTGGGCTTTGTAGTGGCGCATTGGCCACGACACCTTATACGAACCAGCCACGGCTTTTGATTTACCCTGCATGAGAGCCATCAGTTTTGTCTGACGGTTCTCAATGATTTCCTCTTTTTCCTTGATAATTTTTTTGGCTTCTACAACCTCGGCAGCCCAAGTCACCGCCTCGTTTTGCAGCACGACTGGCTCATCCCCATCGTCTGCTACTGGCCAGCACTTAGCTGCATCGTCGGTGTGCTGTGGCTCATACCAAAGGATTTCGTTGGTCTTTTTCCAATGGTCAACCCGACGCTGGAAGTCATGGCATAGATGCTCAATGAACAGTAGGCTTTCTTGGTGCGGCTCAAACAAGAATAGCCGCATGGCAATCCCTTGATAGAGTACCGCTACACACCCCCACTTGGCATCAAGGATAGACATCTGGCCTTGGAGCTGTAACGGCCCACGATACAGGGGCAGCGTATCTTCTGGGCTACAACCAGCTACCTTGGCTTCCATTACCCCGACGCCATCGAGCTTGATCTCCCCCTTGCCTGACACCACAAAGATACCGTTGGCTGGGTCATGCTTGATAAAGTGACCCGTACCCATTGCGTTACCATCTAGGCTACCGCATAGCTGCCAAGAGGAATGGAAGTATGGCTTGGGGTGGTCTAGGTTTAACTTCTCTATGCCCAGCCGCAGCGCAGCTTCCCGTAGCACTATCTGCTCAAGCCGGTTCCCCCAGTCGGCAGCCTCGGACTCAAATGGCTCCGGCTCTACCAACTGCAAGGCGTCGATGGTCTTGCGTAGCTCGTCGTTTGGCGTTGAATACCTAGACCTACCCGCAACGGCAGCCAGTCTGCTGCACGACAGCATAGTATCAGGCGTTACCTTCCCGTATCCCTTCATTTCTTTTCCCCTTTCTGTGATGGTGGAACCCATCCGTGTTGTTTGAATGTACGTACAACGTCTGTACGCTCAACTAGAACGTACGGTTTACCAGTCAACAGGCTCATCTGCTGAGCCACGTTGCTAGGCGGCTTGCTTTTGACTAGCTTCAGGTTTGTCATTTCTTACCCTTTTTAATAAACGTGAGACTTGCATATCCGACCAGTTCTTACACCCCCGGGGCGTCAGAATCCCCCTTGCTTCTAGCCCACGACCTACGCCGTTGAGCGACTTGATGCCCTGTGCCTCAAGGTCTTTGACTACGACGCCAATCTTCTTGGCGTAGTCAGAAGCCCTACGAGCTAACGTCTGCCTGCCCTTGCCTGCCGAATCTGCCAGACGTGGGTTGCCAAGTTTTACCCCTCGGGCCTTGGCTGCGGCTAACGCCTCCTTTGTTCTGATTGAAATTTTTTCCCGTTCTTCTTGGGCAATGACTGCCCGTATGTTGTACTCAAGGGTGCTGTGGTTTTGCATATCGGCAATGATTATTTTGATGCCCATCTTGCGAACCCGTAGCAAGAACTCTGCGTCCCTTGATAGCCGGTCTAGCTTGGCCACGGCAAGCGGTAGCTTGTGGCGCTGAGCGTAGTTGATTGCTTGGGCCAGCTCTGGGCGCTCATCGTCTGCGCCAGACTCAACCTCAACGAATGAGTACAGTACCATCGTATCTGGGATATTCTTGATGGCTTGCATCTGCGCCTCTAGCCCTAGTCCGCTGCGGCCTTGGCGCTCTGTGGATACACGGTAATACGCAACTATCTTCTGCATGACTTAATCTCCTGAAACGGTAGTTAAGATTTATCGAGAGCTCAATGTACCACAACTGTATTGCTCAATGCAATCTCGATGATATAATGGATTACCCTTATAGGAGATGGTATGCAACCGCTGCGAAAGTACAACACATTCATAGTCCGGCTTCGACCGTACACCCGAGAGCTGCTAGACCGGGCCGCCGAAGACCAACGCCGCAGTCGGGCCAGCCTTGTAGATGAGGCCATCATAGCCTTCTTACAGCCCCGCTATTCGGATGTTACAACCCGGCTGGACAAACTGCTGGGGCCGAAGTGAAAGGCCGTGGAAGGCGTCAAAAGGGCGCCCGTGGGGAGAACGAACTAGCCCAGCTACTAACTGACCAGCTTGGCTTTGTGGTCAAGCGCAAGCTAGGGCAGGCCCGGGATGGTGGGGATGACATACAGGTAGGCAAGTATAAGATTGAAGTTAAGAGACATGAGCGCCTATCGGTGATGGACTGGGTGCGTCAGGTAGAGGCAACCTGCGGGTTAGGGGAAGTACCTATTGTGGTATTCCGCCAGAACGGTCAACCTTGGCGTGCGGTTGTACCGCTAGATACTTTGGTGTTTGCAATTAGGGAATCAATAGATGTCAATAACGAACAAAAATCTCAAGAGCATGACTCAGGTAGTGGAGTCGATAACGGGCAAGCGGTGGTGTAGCAATTGTCAGCACAGCCAAGTGGCGAAGGGGGGTGTATGGAAGGTGACAAACAACAACCAGAGGCAAAGGTGGATATGCCAGTTGTGTGTAACAAAAAAACAAGGCATTGTGTAGAGTGTTACCACAGCTCTGGGCCTTACACGTTTTTGTGGTGCGGGTTTTACGACAAGCCAACATCGGGTAAGACTTGTGATTCATTCCAACGATATGCAATCAAACTCCCCAAGTGGGAATAAGGAGAATAGAGATGAAAGACTGGTCTGTTTTGCGTGCAATCAAATCCATACTGGGGCTAGACTCATCACCACGGAAGATGGCCGAACCCTTGGCAATTATTCCGCAGAGTATTTCCTCTACGGCGAAGCCTGTTGGGTCTTCAAAAAGAAGAAGACCAAGAACACTAGGCGCCAGTACCTCGAGCAAATCAGGGAAATCCGTGGGCAAGAAGCCTACCTCAAGCTCCACGAAGAAATGATGCGGATATGGACTGCTCGAAATGCGAAGCTCCAACAGAAGCAGGAATCACAAAAGTAATCAAAACTACCCCGCTACTTGTCTCGACCTATCGGATATGCACTAAGTGCGGGTTTACATTTTGGGCTTACGAATTAAAAGAAGGGGAAGACGATGAAGGCAAAGCTGATATTCAACCTACCAGATGACCAGTATGAGTACGATTGTGCGGTGCAGGGGGTGAAGTTTAAGCACGCACTTGAGGCGCTATCTAGTGCCTTTAGGAATGAGATGAAGTACACCGGAACCCATGATGCAGAGCACTTCATGGATATATTCTGGGAGACTCTGAACGACCACGACGTAAGGTTACACCATGACAGACCGTGAACTAATAGAACAATGGCTTAGACCGGGAGCGATTATTCCTGTCAACAACAATGCCATTCGTGTCCTTTTAGAAGCCCTGCGTGACCGACTAGCGCAGCCTGAATGGGTTGGGCTGACGGATGATGAAATCTATGACTATGCAGACAAGTTTCTTTATCAGCATGGCAGTAATTTTGGAATCAAGTCATTTGGTAAAGCCATAGAAGCCAAACTAAAGGAGAAGAACACATGATTGACATTGTGGTTGGCTTTGACCAGCGGGAAGCGGTGGCCTACCATACGTTTTGCCAGTCGGTGATCGACAATTGCAGCGAACCGGTGCGATTCACCCCGTTGGTGGCCAATAATGTAGAACGGAAAGGAGGGTCAAATGACTTCATCTATTCAAGGTTTCTCGTACCGCATCTCATGGGCTACCGTGGTTGGGCCATCTTCGCAGACGGGGACATGGTCTGCCGTGAAGATATTGCCCGACTCTGGGAAATGCGTGACGATAGATACGCAGTCCAAGTCGTCCAACACGACTACCAGACCAAGCACCCCCGCAAGTATCTTGGAAATAAGAACGAGAATTACCCCAGAAAAAACTGGTCAAGCCTGATTCTTTGGAACTGCGCCCATATTGCTAACCGCTGCTTGGACAAGCAGACCATTGATGCGGTAGAGGGTTCGTTCCTGCATCGGTTTGGCTGGCTTAACGAGTCTGAGATTGGCGAGTTGCCGCTTACTTGGAACTGGCTGGCAATGGAGTACCCGGGCAATGACAACGCCCAGATTGTGCATTACACCATTGGCACACCTTGCTTTGGAGCATATCAAAATTGCGATATGTCTGAGTATTGGTGGCTGTCTTACAAACGAATGAATCAGGGGGTGGACGATTGAATAATGGAATGATAGCGGCTCATCTGTACGCACAAAGCGCAGCGTGGTTCTTACTATGTATGCTTGGCGTTATTATCATTGCGGGGTGGCTCGAATGGCGTCGTGGCTGATAGGAATCATAGGAATTATCTATATTGTGGTGGCCATTGACCTTTACCGTTCGGGAAAGTCGTATCTTGCGCTGATGTTCTTGGGCTACGCTGTGGCTCAGGTGGGCATATGGCTGGAATCTGGCAAGTGAGCTACAAGCAGTTTGACCAGCAGCTCCACGACGAGAACGATCCGCCAGCACGTAAGGCTGTATCTGACTTCATAACCCGGGCGTGGGGGCTTGGCGCTGAGGAAGGCGGCAAGTACGACGTGGACTTATTCGTGTTGGACAGCACGAAGATGTACAAGGGTGCGGTTGAGATTGAGCGTAGGCACAACTGGGTGGATAAGTTCCCATTCAAGACCGTACACGTACCTCATCGCAAGGCTAAGTTTTTTGGGTTCTTTCCCACGATACTCTTTGTGCTGCGTAGCGACATGAAGCAGGGTATGTGGGCACATGGCAGCGTGATTGTGGAATCCCCTGTCGTGAGGGTGGATAACAAATATGTTAATGATGAGCCCTTCTTTGACGTACCGCTAAGCAGATGGACTCGGGTAAATCTCTAAAAACTGGGATTTGAAAACCAATTTGGATTTTGCGGCTAGCGGTGCAGGCCCATAGCGACCCGTGAGATCCCCGTGTAAGTGCTTACTTACCCAACCGGCGAACGAATGAAGCGAACCCGCCGAGCAAGCCGAGCAAGAATAAGCACGCCCAAGCCGGAACGATTAGAACGGCGATAGCGGCCTTGTAAAGTATCGGGTAAGGGGTAGATATACCCTTTTTAGTTGTCGTCATGTGGGCCATTCTATGCGGTTTTCTTTGTGTGTGCGCTTACTAACCTAATCAACTCAAAAAAACCCCGAGGGATTAGCTCGGGGCTTATTTCAGGGGACTAGGCGACAACCCATATATCGGCGGCCTTAACTATCCAATTCACGACGGGATTCCCCACGGGCTTAATTGTGAATGATTCCAGCTCGGGATTCTCCGCCCAATTGTGATTGAGTATCTCGCACAATGTCGGCGGCCAAGTTGGATCATCTAGCAAGTAACAGTAACTCATATTTTCCCCTTATTCCTCAGTTATTCCGGCGCACCTGATTGCCATTCCCGAAAGAAAATCGGGAGCCGAGTCTTGCCCAATCTCGTAGGCAATTGGAGAGCCGTCTATTGTCAGGGCGGCGTATTTTTCAATCCTGCCTGAATCTACGCCATGTCCCAGCGTTTCGTCTAGGTCTTCCAGCGATTCACATTCGACATAAAGTAAAACTCTCATTATTTAACCCCTTAAATGATGATTATTTTATCGAGCATTTTGGAGCCGAAACGCTGGGCTATTTTGTTTTCCAATGCCTTGCTCAATGCCGCTTTTCTTTCTTGTGGCGTTTGTTTTGGTTGTTCTTGTTTTGGCTGTTGTTTCTTTGTTTCCTGATTCATAGTAAAACCCCTTTTATAGTTGGAATGACGGGAAACCCCCGCCCCGTTATCCCCTGCAAGCAAGGGATAAAAGGCCGGAGATTTTAAGCTCTTTCCTCTTGTTCGATATGGCTAGCAATTTCGTTCCAATTTACATAGGACAAAAACGCCAGCGCATAATCTAATGCAATTCCCTCGGCTTGTTCCTCAACTACTGACTCGACATAATCCCTACATTCTTGAGCCGTTTTATAGTATTCGCTGGCTCCGTCGTCGAAAAATTCAAGGTTAACCCGCCAAGTAGCGTAGTTAGTCCAACCGTTGCAAGTTTTATCCATTTTTAACCCCTTATTTGATTGACCATGGCCGCATGATGAGAACGACGGCGGCTAACCCAGCGAGTAGAGCGAGAATATCTAGCATAGTGAACCCCTTTATAGTGATTAGGAATCCGTAAGATACATAACAATCGTAAAGGGTTCAACTTGATACACCTAGGGAAAACCCGTATCTTGACTAGATATGTCGGGATTTAATCTACCCAAGAAGCCCAAGTTAAAGCTCAGGGAACCGCCGCCGCCCAGCCGGTTCGCCGTGGTTCCGTCGAGAGCTATCGGGGATGAGAGACTGACTAATCGACAATTCAGGGTTCTAGCGGCCTTGTCGAGCTTTGCGAACCGTGGGGGATTCTTATGGGCGGGACAGCAAGCTATCGGCGCAAAGCTGGGGATAACTAAGCAAGCGGCCAGCTTGCATATTAAGAAGCTCAGGGAAAAGGGATATGTCGAGCGAGTATCGGGCGGGATATGGGGACAGCGAGGCGATACGAACCGAATCATATATGACCAAGCGATAACGGCAAGCGAGGCGCTGGCGCTCGCTAGCTCGGATGACATCCCGCCAGCTATTGAACATAAGAGGAACCTAGATATGGCAAGAGGAAAGAGGAAAGCTATCGATAAAAGCAAGCCGATAGAGGAAACGAATCAAGAGAAAACGGTTGATATAACTACACGGGAACCGTTTGAGGCGTACTCTCAGGAGATGGGGGTAGAGCTGCGCAAGAGCGAGGCCGACCTACTCGGCGACCAGCTCATCGCCTCGATTGATTGGGCGACCCATGCCGATACATTCTCTGCGTTCGTGCGAACCCTGCGCCCGTCGAGCTACACAAAGGCCGTGAGGGCTTATCTACAAGCCCTATAGGGGCCGTGCTATACAAGGGCAACCGAGCGTTAGCGAGTGGGGGGGTGTACTTTATATGTCGCCACGGGGGGAACCCACCCCTTGCCCCCCGCCCATGCGTCATACTGCGTGGGGGCTACACACAAATTTTTGCTGAGATTTTCCTACTAGCGGTATAACCATCTGACGATAGAACACCTCACCCGTGTAGAAACAGGTAGAAAGCCTTATGGCTTGTGGGTTCTCGTTTATCTAGGCTACTGTTACGTTCAAGCGTCTGGCCCCGATTCTCTAGCGTTCCGGCATCCACCTGCGTCGAGAAAGAAGTACCACCTGATTAGCCACGTTTATCCGGGTCTGTCACCCACAACATTCCCGAGGGCTGGGTTAATGGCCCCGTGAAAACAGATTAAACCTTTTCTACCCTACTTGCAAGTCTATTTCATGGTGATATACTTTTAACCGTTGGCTCTCACCGGGAAAGTAGCCCAATAGATTCTAGGACAGTACCTAGAATCAATCCTAGGAATTGGGGTGCTTGGGAGCCAACACCTTAAACGGGGGGAAAATGACAGTAGAGGATTTGTTGCATGGCTTTGTGTTACAGCTACTCAGACGTGGGTTTACCACGGAACAAGTAGCCGAGGCTCTAGCCTCACAGAAGGTGAAGATGATGCAGGCTGACGAGTACCTGCAAGCTGTTAAAGAATCAAAACTACAACCATAAGGGGTGAACATGGATAAGTACGTACCTAAGCCGGGTTATGGCTCGGTGTTTAAGAACGACAAAAAGACGGAAGACTGGCACGGAGATTTTAAGGGCAAGGTCGTGCTGCCAGACGGTAACGAGCACTACGTAGACATCTACAACGCTAATACCAAGGATGGCCAGCCATACTTCAAGATGAAGATTGGCAAGCCCGTGGCGAACAAAGCTGGGGAATACTCAGCCGCACACAAGCCATTTCCTGCCAAACAAAAAGCACAACCATCCGGGTTTGACGACGTAGACTCAGACGTACCGTTCTAATGACCGCCGCCAAAGGGCAGACACAAATGCCCAACCTCAAGAACTGGGGTGGGGTACGTTCCGTACAAAAAAGGCTTACTCGCTCCAATACCCTGTACGCCAACCAGGAAGCTATTGCCTACTCGCTTTTGTCAATGGCCAACACCAAGATTACGGACATCATGGAATGGGACGAAGCTGGCAACGTACGGGTAAAGGCTTCGTCTAAGATACCCGAGCACGCCCTAAACGCCATTAAAAAGGTTTCGGTTAAAACCGATAAGGATGGCAACTCGGTATTGGATATTGAGCTCTACGACAAGGTGGGCGTGCTGCGATTACTGGCCAAAGCTGCCGGGATGCTAGAGCCAGAACAATCCGAGTCTGACAGGCCAAGCGTTATTGGCATTAACGTTAAGGCCCCAGACATGATAGACGTAACTGAGGAACCAATTGAGCAACCAGAAAGAGCGCAGCCAGAAGGCGCTTAACGGAGCTGGGCTAGACCTAGACTTCTCTACCAGCCCAGTCGTCTACAACTTCCTGCAAAGCAATGCTTTTGTACGTGGATTGATGGGGCCGGTTGGCTCTGGCAAGAGCTATGCGTGCGCTGCTGAGATAATGTTGCGTGCCGTTAGGCAAAAGCCTTCCCCTATCGATGGCATCCGATATAGCCGTTGGGTTATTGTACGAAACTCTTACCCAGAACTCAAAACGACCACAATCAAGACGTGGCAAGACTTATTCCCAGAGAACACCTTTGGGCCAATGCTCTATACTCCACCGATTACCCACCATATCCGCTTGCCTTCCCGGGGCGATGCGGCGGGTATTGACTGCGAAGTTATATTTCTAGCACTTGACCAACCCAAAGACGTGCGAAAGTTGTTGTCCTTAGAGCTTACCGGCGCTTGGGTCAACGAGGCCCGAGAGCTGCCAAAAGCAGTTATCGATGGCCTCACCCACCGGGTCGGTCGATACCCAACAAAAAGGGATGGTGGCGCTAGCTGGCACGGTATCTGGATGGATACAAACCCAATGGACGATGACCATTGGTGGCATAGGCTATCCGAGAAAGAAAAGATGACCGGAGCGTACGCTTGGAAGTTTTATAAGCAACCCGGCGGTGTAGTCGAAGTAGACCCTAAAGACCTACCAGATAACCCAGAAGCCAATGACCATTTGTTTTCTGCCGGACGCTGGTGGAAGCTAAACACCAAAGCCGAAAACGTACGTAACCTACCGGCTGGCTACTACCAACAGATGCTATTAGGTAAGAACCTAGACTGGATTCGGTGTTACGCCGAGGGCAAGTACACCTACGTTCAAGAGGGTAGACCAGTCTGGCCAGAGTACGATGACCTACTAATGACATCTGACTTGGAGCACGACCCAACCATTCCAATCCAAGTAGGGCTAGACTTTGGTTTGACGCCTGCTGCCGTTATCGGACAACGTACGCAAAGTGGTACGTGGCACGTACTCCATGAGATTGTCACCTTTGATATGGGGCTTGAGCGATTTGGTCAGCAGCTATTGGCTGAGCTCAATGCCCGTTATCCAAAAGCCGAAGTGATGGTCTGGGGCGACCCGGCTGGTATGGCTAGGGACGCCATATATGAAGTAACCGCCTTTGACTATCTGAGAACCTTGGGGCTTCGTGCTCAGCCTACGCCAAGTAACGACTTCAAGGTTAGACGAGAAGCGTCTGCCGCCCCGATGCAGCGGCTTGTAGCTGGCAAGCCCGGGCTGCTAGTCAATAGGAACTGTAAGCTACTTCGGAAGTCTTTGGCTGGTGGCTACCACTTTAAGCGGATAGCCGTTGGAGCAGGACAAGAAAGATTCAGAGATACGCCAAACAAGAACGAACACTCTCACGTTGGCGACGCCTTTGGCTACCTACTGCTTGGTGGCGGGGAGCACAAAAGGATGACCAAATCAAACTCTGGCCAGTCACGTACATTTACCGCACAAACCGTAGTCAATACAGAATTCGATGTCTTTGGACATTCTTAGCCTAAACTCGGAAATAAAGAACAGAAACGGGATTTTGCTGATGCCATACTCCCCGCTTCATGCGATGGAGATTCAGGTATCCAACCCAGAGGTTCTAGGTTCAGGCCAATCCGCCGCCGAGCACATGAACTGCCAAGCAGCACTTGGGCCAGCCATAACAGCGGTGGTCAATAATTCACCACTAGCCGTGTTTGGGTTTATACACTATTGGAGTGGCATGGCTGAGTTTTGGTCTATGTTCGATGACAGGATGCGACGCTATCCAAAGTCAATGACTCACATAGCACGACAGTTTCTGTATATCGCTGAGAGATCAGAAGTATTGCACCGGTTACAAATCACAGTAAAATCTGATGACATTAGGGCGTATCGGTGGGCTAAAGCGTTAGGTTTTGAGGAAGAAGGTCTAATGCGGAAGTTTTTGCCGGACGGTTCGGATTCATACATGATGGCAAGGATTAGAGATGAGTGGACTATTTAAAAAGCCAGATACCAGCGGAGCTGAACGCCAGCTTGAGGAAACCCGCAAGCAGACCGCAATGGAGCGTCAGCGAGCTGAGGAAGAAAAGCGAGACATGATGGAAACCGAAGCCGCACGTCGCAGGTCACGGATGCGTGGCGGTTCACGTATGTTGCTATCAGAGGCACGTGTTGCCCCTGAGACTGGTATTCAAACATTGGGCGCATCAAGCGCAGAAAGGACTGCTTAATTATGGGCGCAATAACCAGACTTATTCAAAAACCCGAGGTAAAAGAAAAATTTGCCGAAGTAAAAGCACAAACAGAAATAAAACCAGTTGCCTCTGTTGTTAATGAAGAACGTGCTGCTCGTCGCCGTGCTCGCCGTGGCGGTAGAGCCTTGTTATCCGAGGCAAGATTGTCACCTGAGTCTGGAATGGCCGGTCAAACATTAGGCTCAGGCCCATCAGTCTAAGGAGCGACCATGCCAGATAAAGACAAGATGCAAAAGAAAGTTGCAATGGTTATGCGTGAATACTCCAAAGGCAAGTTGAAGTCTGGCTCTGGCCAAAAGGTCAAAAGCGAGCAACAGGCTAAAGCTATTGCCATGAGCGAAGGCCGAAAGGCAGCGGGGTACAAATGAAACCGGGACTCTACGCTAACATCCACAAAAAGCGTGAGCGCATAGCTGAAGGCTCCGGCGAGAAGATGCGTAAACCCGGCTCTCCCGGAGCACCTACCGATGCAGCATTTAAGAAAGCGGCTAAAACCGCAATGAAGAATAAGAAGTAATGGCAACTCAGTACGTCAACAGGGAGTCGATGAACACGAAGTCACGTCATGTGACTCCGACGTACATGGACAAAGACGAAGGCCAAAGAGTAGTTGGTTCGTCCGACCCGTTGCCTACGGTAGACGTAAACCATCTCCGTCTACACGAGGGGCGTGCATATTACGTGTATAAGCTATACCCGTACTCGGCAGGTCTTGGGGCTGGGTCTAGCATCAACATTGCAATTGCTTGGCCAGCCGGGATATTTCCTCATGCCGTGTTCTCTTACGAAAGCCCGGGAGAAGCTGAGTTCTTTATGTACGAGTCGCCCACAACTAGCGGCGGTACGGCCATGACGATTTACCGTCGTAACCGAAACCTAGTCACAACAAGCTCTGGTGCGGCTGTACTAGACCCAACGGTTAGCAATACTGGAACCGAGATATATGCAGAGTTTGTCCCAGCTGGGAACAAAGGTGGCGGTCAGCTTGGCTTTACGTTTGAGTATGTGCTCAAGCCTTTGACGACTTACTTGTTCAGATTTACTAACGTCAACTCTCAGGCTCATCCAGCCAATATGCGAATTGAGTGGTACGAATAATGGTACAGAAAAAATATCAAAATCCAGAAGGCGGTCTTAACGAGGCCGGAAGAAAACACTTTGAGCGCAAAGAAGGCGGCAACCTACAATCACCCGTAAAGTCTGGCACAAACCCAAGGCGGGTTAGCTTTGCCGCAAGATTTGGCGGTATGGCTGGGCCACTTACGGATAGCAAGGGTAGACCGACTAGGCTCAAGCTAGCCCTAAAAGCATGGGGCTTTGGAAGCAAAGAAGCTGCACGCAATTTTGCGATGCGTCACAAAAAGGATTGAACATGGCACGACTAAAGGCTGAGGAAGTATTAAAACGACACGACGTTGCGCTTCGTAAGAAGGATGACTTTAGAAGTCTTTATGAAGATGCCTATGAGTTTGCCCTGCCACAGCGTAACCTGTACGACGGATACTGGGAAGGCAAGGTAGGCGGCGCTAAAAAGATGGGCCGTGTGTTTGATTCCACGGCTATCAGCTCGACCCAGCGTTTTGCCAACCGCCTTCAGTCTGGCATTTTCCCGCCGCAGCGTAAGTGGTGCAAGCTAGAGCCGGGGCCGGACATTCCTGACGAGCGCCGTGCAGAAGCCCAGTCTGCGCTGGATGTCTACAACGAGAAGATGTTTGCCGTACTCAAGCAATCCAACTTCGACATTGCTATTGGCGAGTTCCTGCTAGATCTATCTGTTGGCACAGCCGTTATGATGGTTCAGCCGGGAGATGACGTAGCCCCGGTAAACTTTGTTCCCGTTCCGCAATACCTTGTAGCTTTTGAGGAAGGCGCCAATGGTCAGGTAGACAATGTGTACCGGCGCATGAGAATTAAGGCCGAGTCCATTGTGAACCAATGGAAAGATGCGGTCATACCAGAGAACAGCCAGCTTGCACGCTTGGTTCAGGATAAGCCTACTGAAGAAGTTGAGTTTATTGAGGCAACGATTATCGACGTTAAGCGTGGCGACTTTGGGTATTATGTTATCCACAAGGAGTCCAAGCAGGAGATTGTCTATCGTAAGATTAAGACTAGCCCTTGGATTGTGGCCAGATACATGAAGGTGGCCGGTGAGATATATGGACGTGGCCCGTTACTAACTGCCCTGCCAGACATCAAGACGCTCAACAAAACCAAAGAGCTGCTTCTTAAAAACGCATCTCTAGCCATTGCCGGTGTCTATACCGCAGCCGATGACGGCGTTCTCAACCCCAATACCATTCGTATTGTTCCGGGTGCGATTATCCCGGTTGCACGTAACGGTGGGCCGCAGGGTGAGTCATTAAAAGCTCTGCCACGGTCGGGAGACTTCAACGTAAGCCAGCTCGTTATCAACGACTTGGTACAGAACATCAAGCGAATCCTGCTAGACGAGTCTTTGCCGCCAGATAACATGAGCGCACGGTCGGCCACCGAGATTGTGGAGCGCATGAAGGAATTGGCCCAGAACCTAGGCTCCGCCTTTGGACGCCTGATTAACGAGACAATGGTTCCCGTAGTATCCAAAATCTTACAGGTTATGGATGAGCGTGGAATCATTGACCTGCCGTTACGGGTCAACGGGCTTGAAGTCCGTGTCGCAGCAGTATCGCCGTTGGCTATGGCTCAGAATATGGAAGAAGTAGACTCTGCTCTCAAGTTCTTCCAGATTGCAAGCCAAGCTGGGCCAGAAGGCCAAGTCGCAGTCAAGGTGGGGGAGATGCTCGACCTTGTTGCCGACAAGCTGGGAGTGCCAGCCGTTATGCGTGCATCACCAGCAGAGCGTGCCGACAAGATGGAGCAAGCAATGGCTATGGCTCAGCAAGTAGCCCAAGCCCAAGCGCAAGCCGAAATACCAGAATAAAGGGGTAATCATTGAGTTGGGAAGAACTTGAGGCAATACCGACCGACATAAGAGATGTCGCTCAGAAATCTGAAGACTTGGACAAGCTGTGCCTACGAGTCTTTGGCTCCGAAGATGGCCAAGAACTGATGGCGTGGCTTAGGCTCACGCTACTAGAGCAACCCGTCGCCGTGCCGGGAAGCGACCCGTCCTATGGGTTCTACCGAGAGGGACAGAACAGCGTAGTAAGGGACATTGAAGCACGGATTAAAAGAGCGAGGAAACTTTGATGGAAACCCAAGAAACCCAACCCAGCGGCGGGGGAACCCAAGAAGCTGGCCTATTGGATTCGGCGGTAGTAACCGATAACCAAGAAAGCCAGAGCCAAGATACAACTAAGACTACCATTCAGCACCTAGAGCCCAAGGAAGACGACGGGCCGCTAGAGCGTCCGGACTGGTGGCCAGAGAACTTCTGGAAAAAAGACGACTCGGCGCCAGACCTAGAGGGGATTGCTAAGTCATGGATGGACTTACGCAAGCAAATTAGCCAAGGCAAGCACAAGGCTCCTGAAGACGGCAAGTACGATATGACCGCTTTCGCCCAGACTCCAGACGATGACCCTGTTCGTGGTCACGTGTCTAACTGGGCTAAAGAGTTTGGGGTTAGCCAAGCTGCCCTAGATGCTTTAGTTGGCCCCATTGTTGCAATGCAAGGTGAGCAGCAAGAGCAAGTCACCATGAGCATTGAGCAAGAGCGCAAGGCTTTAGGCCCGAACGCCGATGCAATCATCAAGGGCATGGGCGAGTGGGGAGCAAGCCTAGTCCGCAAGGGGGTTCTAAGCAAGGACGACTTTGAGGAATTTAAGTACATGGGCGGTACGGCCAATGGCATCCGTGTGCTGTCCAAGTTGCGGGAAGCATTTGAAGGTACTAGAATACCTACACAATCAATCCCATCCGAGGGTGCTCCAAGCAAGGATGAGCTCTATCAGATGGTGGCTGACCCGAAATACAAGACAGACGTTGCTTATCGCCAAAAGGTAGAACGGATGTTTTCGCAGGCTTTCTCTGAGTAACCCCCTCTCCAACCTTCAAGCGGAGACTTGCCCCCGGCTCAAAAGGCTGGGGGTTTTTTTTTGCATAAACCTATTGCATTGCCAAAATTAGTGTTGTAAAAATGCACCATAGGCCAATCCTTTGCGACCCTATCCGCTGTGGATACAGACGACCGGCTCCCGTAAGGGGCAAGCATACGGCCCAAATCACCGGCTAACCGAAGCGACGAAAACTTTTTTTAACTTTCAAGGAGATACAAATGTCCGTTTCATTATCGAACGCCTTTGTAACGCTCTTTGATGCTGAAGTTAAACAGGCTTATCAGGGCGTAGCCCAATTGGTAGGTGCGGTTCGTCAGCGTCGGGGTGTTGAAGGCTCTACTGTTAAGTTTCCCAAAGTCGGTAAGGGTGTGGCTACATCACGTATTCCCCAGTCCGATGTTACCCCTTTGAACGTATCGTTCTCAAACGTAACCTGCACGCTCCAAGACTGGAACGCCGCAGAGTACAGCGACATTTTCTCGCAGCAAAAAGTCAACTTCGACGAGCGTAATGAGCTTGTTCAGGTTGTTGCCAACGCTATTGGCCGTCGTCAAGACCAGCTTATTCTGGACGCACTTTCAGGTTCGAGCACAAGCCTTGTCGTGACCGAAGACGAAGGTGGTACAGATACCGGCCTGAACGTAGCCAAGCTGCGTGCTGCTAAGAAACTGTTGGACAAAAACAACGTTCCAATGGACAACCGCCACATCATCATCCACGCAAACAGCTTGGCAAGCATTTTGTCTGAGACTGCCGTAACTTCGGCTGATTTCAACACCGTGCGTGCTTTGGTTTCTGGTGAGCTCAACACGTTCTTAGGCTTTACCTTCCACACCATTGGTGATCGTTCGGAAGGCGGTCTGCCCGTTGCTTCGTCCGAGCGCAAACTGTGGGCTTTCCACCGTGACGCTATCGGCTACGGCGAAGGCATTGCACCACGCACCGAAATCAATTACATTCCTGAGAAGACTAGCTGGCTGGTAAACGCAGTATTCTCGGCAGGTGCAATTGCTATTGATGCCGAAGGTATTGTCGAAGTCCAAACAACTGATTCAGTCTAAGGAGAACGACAATGGCATATAACAAAGACGGTTTGAACTTAGTAAGCGGTTCCAAGGCTGGCAACTCGCCGCAGGTTTGGACGTATCAATCTGCTGATGCAATTGGCGATATTGACGGCGCAGGGTATTTTGACTCTGCCGCATCAATCCTGAAAGTTGGCGACCTTATGTATGTCTACTCTGGCGTGGGCGGCTCTACCGCTTTCGGCTTTGTAGTGGTCAATGCTAACAGCGGAACGGTTGTTGACGTTACCAACGTAACTGCTATCGGCACTATCGACAGCGACTAATTGCCTGTCGAGTACGCAGTAAAGCATAGGGGTTGTGCCATTATATGTGGCGCAGCCCCTTCTCTTTTTGAAGACCTAGAAGCCGCACGCAAGCTGCGGCCAGAGGCTACCATCCTAGGCGTTAAGTATGCGGCTGCAATCGTGCCAGAGATTGAGCATATATGGACTCAGCACGGTGAGATGACCCTGAAAATTAGGGCGTCTGTGGATAGGCCAATCAAGATACACGCCAGACCCAAAATCTTACAAACAGCCAAGGGAACGGTATGGCACATTCCTTACGCTAGAGAAGCGTTTGACGCCATCGATTACGTGTGGCCCGGGCTATCCTTTGCCGTGGGCTCTAGTGGCGTGGCTGGGGCTATGTGGGCTAGGCACGGCATGGGGTTTGAGGAAGTCATAATGGCTGGCATAACCCTGTCTGGCGACGACCAGAAATACGCCCAAGGGTATCCAAACGGATACAGCCAGCACGCAGGCTACGCTAGGGCAGACCAGATAGATAACTGGTTTCGGGTGCTCAAGCGACATCAAGAGGAAGGGCTAACTATGGGAATCTACTCAATGTCCGGAAGAACCAAGGATTTGCTAGGAGCCCCAGAATGATTACGGTTGCTTGCGTTCTAAAGTCTGGCGGCAGATACAAGCCGGATGACGTGGCAAAGCTGAGTCGGAATGTAGCTCAAAAAATAAGCCTGCCCCATAACTTTGTATGCCTTTCTGACATTCCAGTACCGTGCGAGCGTATTGCTTTGCAACATGACTGGTCTGGGTGGTGGTCAAAGATTGAGCTATTTAGACCGGGAGTGCTACCGCCCAATACCATCTACCTTGACCTTGATACCGTTGTACTGGATGATTTTTTGGACATTGCCGAGTGCGGGTACGATTTTGCGATGATGCAAAACCTCAATCGTCCACACATGGTTTCGTCAGCCCTTATGTGGTTCTATCACAAAGCTCCCGTTGAAGTCTATAAAAGATTTGTGGTAAACCCAGATTATTGGGTAAAATATCACCAAGATAACAAGGACGGCCCATATTTGGGCGATCAGGCGTTTATCTGGGATGCGTTAGATAGAAACGTGCCGGTATTAGAAACCAAGAAATACGGAGTCTATTCATACCGCCTACACGTAAAAGACCGAGGCAAACCGCCTGACGGGTGTAGGATTGTTGCTTTTGGTGGGCAATATAAACCAAACAACGTTGACGCCGAGTGGCTACGTGCCATTCGAGGATAGGATAGATTATGGCTGCCGGTGATTCTGCTCTCTCAATATGTTCTGACGCCTTGCAAATGTTAGGCGCCAAGCCAATCTCGTCCTTTACAGAAGGAACGGATGAGGCAAACGTTGCCGACTCCCTGTACCAAGATATCAAAAAGCAAGCCCTTTTGGTCTATCCTTGGTCGTTTGTGTATAAAAAGATTGCATTAGCCAGACTGCTAGTAGGGCCAACGACTGAGTACACCTACGCCTATCAGTTACCCGGCGACCGTATTGGCCCACCACGTTCTGTAACCGTTAGCGCAACACCCGGGTCGGGAACCATCCGTAACTACCGGATATTTGGCGACCAACTTCTAACTAACGAAACCAGCATTTACATAGACTATCCTTATGACGTACAAGAGTACGAGATGCCGGTGTATTTTGTCCAGCTTATGAAGTACATGATGGCTTGGCACTTGGCCATACCCATTACAGACCAGATTGACAAAGCTACCTATTGGCAAGGTATTGCAATTGGCGCAGCATCGGAAAACAACCGTGGCGGGTATATGCGTACCGCTACCAGCATTGATGGCCAAGGTCAGCCAATTTCTGTCATTGAAGATTACAGCCTCATCGACGTGAGAAACTGATGGCACGGTTTCTAAGCGTTCAAACCAACTTCTCGACCGGCGAGCTTGACCCGCTGCTTCGAGCTCGGATTGACTTAGAAGCCTACAACAATGCCGTTGAAAAAGCTACGAACGTAGTAATCCAGCCACAAGGCGGTATGCGTCGTCGCCCCGGCCTAAAGCACATTCTTGCTTTGCCAAACTCGGGATCAGAATCTACTGCCAACGGCGTACGCTTAGTACCGTTTGAGTTCAGCACTAGCGATTCGTATATGCTTTGCTTTACTCATAACCGTATGCACGTATTCCGTAACGGAGCTCAGGTACTTGACATAAATGGTGGGTCATTAGACTACTTAGATACTAGCAGCGCAGGATTGACGGGCGCACGTTTAGCAACAATTAACTGGACGCAATCTGCCGACACGCTGATTGTGGTTCACCCAGACATAAACCCAGTCAAGATTGTCCGTGGGGCAACAAACGCCGACTGGACTGCAAGCACCATAACCTTTGACGCAATACCGAAGTTTGCGTTTACTCCAAGCG
>Ga0208787_1000028_pt1 | contig 67344 bp, 60 predicted proteins | sample Wag4_2014_7_11_FD_187362 | JGI IMG/M metagenome (GOLD analysis project Ga0208787, IMG submission 187362) | Fresh water microbial communities from Ohio, USA - Utica-2 Time Series HT 2014_7_11 (SPAdes) (version 2) | ecosystem: Environmental > Aquatic > Freshwater > Water tank | place: USA: Ohio...
ATGGCTCTTTATAATCTGAGTCGTGACCCTTCCGAGTTATATGATGTCCAAGATGCTCATCCTGATATCATGGAAAAATTGACGCAACTCGCAAAAATTGCAAGGGCCGATCTTGGTGATGATCTTACCGGAGAAACAGGTAACGGAAGGAGACCTGTGGGTACTGTGAATTGAAACTTCCTATTCTTTATCTTTTAAGATTTTGGCAATTCTCCCAACCATTCATTTGCAATTTCTTCATCGGAAAATTCAGGAATGGCCGCATTGACGTCAAATTTTTCCTGCATTCCTGATTCCTCAATTTGTATTTCATCCAGTTGGGAGACTCTCCTTTGAATGTTCATCGGTATCAGTGAAGTCGTATTTTTCTGATACATGTAACCTTCCATGCTCGCATTGGCTTTGGCAACAAGGGTATGATGCCTTCTGGAATAAAATGCAGCCTCCAGTTCAATTTTATTTTGATCGGCAAATATGGCTCTGATGCCTATAACAATGGTATCGGGAAAGCTTACAGGTGTCTGATAAACTATATTTTGTTGTTGTACCCTGAAACCTGGTTCTTCATCATTGTCAATGATATCAAGCCCTAATCGAATAAAATATTCTACTCTGGCAACCTCAAACCAACTGAAAAAGCGCGTACTGTTTACTTGTTGAGATATATCCATGTCACTCCACTGTACTTTGATATCAACCTTTACAGCATACAGATTTAATTCCTCCAACATACCAAAATTTAATTCATGAAAATCAAAGCTAAAGTATAAAATTTTATTTTAACCAAAATAATTACTATTTTTGTAAAATTACTGCCAGATTCATTCAGATACAATCATTCTAACTTATTATGGGACTAATTATTTCGCTATTAAATCATAAAGGGGGTGTAGGAAAAACAACCAGTGCTATCAATATTGGCGCCGGTTTAGTCGAATTGGGAAAGCGAGTTTGTCTTTTAGATTTGGATCCGCAGGCTAACTTAACGATTTCCCTTGGTTTACCCCGATTCCCTAACACCATATACGAGGCATTAAGAGGTGAAAGCCCTTTAGTTCCTTATCCAGCTAAGGATAATCTGGATGTAATTATCTCTACCCTCGATCTCTCCGGTGCAGAAATGGAACTGATAAACGAAGCCGGAAGAGAATATATTTTGAAGGAATTATTAGATCAAATCAAAGATAATTACGATTTTATTATCATCGATTGTCCTCCTTCCTTGGGTTTGCTTACGCTGAACTCCTTGACCAGTTCCGATTACGTGCTCATCCCTCTGCAAACCGAATTCCTGGCTATGCAGGGTCTCGCTAAAATAAAACAAGTTATTCAAAAGGTTCAACTTAGGTTAAATAAAGATCTGCAAATTGCGGGGGTTGTTGCTACCATGTATGACCAAAGAAAGGTACTAAATAGAGACGTAGTCGATACGATTAGAAAATATTTTGGAGAGTTGTTATTTGAAACCCTTATCAGAGATAATGTAGCTCTTGCAGAAGCGCCCGCTCAGCGAAAAGATATTTTTGCTTATAGTCCTTCTAGCCCGGGGTCCGAAGATTATTTAGCACTTTGTAAAGAATTACTCACCAGAACAGAAGGCGCCTAAAAATGATTTCTGTTTATTTGATTTAAAATAAAATGAGTAAAAAAAGATTCACATCGGGAATGGAGGATCTCCTCCATGAAGCTAATCAAACTAGCCCTGTATTTCATGCTGGAAGTCCAAAAAATCAGCAACCTCTCCTACCAATGGAAGGTAATATAAGACCTGTTGAGGGGATTTCCCTCCTGGGTGATCAATCATTAGCTCCTCTCAGACGGTCTCACGGCAAGAAGTTTAGTGATGATTTACAAACTTTTCTTCAAGAGGCTTTCGATGATTCATTTGAAAAATATACCGACCCTAATTATGTTCAAGATGATTCAAGTAATAAGAAACGGACATTAAAGCCCATGGCTGGCCTCGATGCTATTCTTAGAAGCACCGTAGATCCTAAATCTATGAGACTTGGCCCTGGTAATACCAGAAGATTAACCCTCGTTTTTGATGAAAGTAAGTTGAATAAACTTAAATCCATAGCCAGAATGGAGCGTTCTTACCTCAAAGATATTATCGACGAAATTGTCGAAAGTTTTATAAATGAATACGAAGTTAAAAAAGGATCCGTCGAATAAATTTTCCCCCCTGCCTAAACCTTTTATTCATTCCAGACCTTATTATTAGTAAAGTATTATGTTGTACATAAGGTTATTTGTATTACTATTAGTCTTAAACCTTTCTTCTTGCCAAACCAATGAAGCGGAAGTTCTTCATAATGAAATCATTGACATTCATGATGAGGTTATGCCCAAAACAAGTAAAATTGCTTACCTCTATATTGCCTTTAGAAAAAAAGTAGAAACTGATTCTATGATGTCCCAAGACCAAAAAATGGAGCTCCAGAAACAAGCAGATGATCTTGAGAAAGCTGAAGATGAGATGATGGTATGGATGAATGATTACATTCCGCCAAATAAAATGGGGTCTACTAAAAATAAAAAAGAAATAATAGACTATCTGCTTGAACAGAAAAAAATAATATCTGAAATTAAAGTGCATACCAATACTAGTTTGGCATTAGGTGAAAAATGGAAGGAGAAGCTCTCCATAAATAATTGATGAATGAATTCCACGAATATTTTTTTAGTGTTTATTTTCATTTTAACTTTATCTCTGAGTTGTAATAAGGTCGAATCGGAGGTTCTTCCCATACTGGGAAATAAAGAAACGTTAGAAGATGGTACCATAAAATATCATACCATTCCCGCTTTTTCTTTTATTGATCAGGATAGTATGCCTTTTACCGAAAAATCGGTAGAGAATAAAATATATGTGGTGGATTTCTTTTTTATAAGTTGTCCAAGCATTTGTCCTATGGTTAGCCGACAAATGCTAAGAGTTTATGAACAGTATTTGAAGGAAGATAAATTAATATTTGTCTCTTTCTCTATCGATCCTAAACGAGATACAGTCGAAAGATTAGCAAATTACGCAAGAAACCTTGGCGTAAATACTAAAAAATGGAAATTTGTAACGGGCAAAAAGGAGGCTATTTTTGATATTGCAAAAGAATATTTTAGTATAGCCATAGAGAATGACGAGGCGCCAGGCGGTTTCGATCATAGCGGGCGGCTCATCTTAGTGGATGAAAAAAAACATATAAGAAGCTTCTGTGACGGAACAGACCCCATATCGGTGGATGGTTTCATTCAAGATATTCAAAAATTATTAAATGAATCAAAAGGAGAGGTAAAAAAGTAGATGTATTCTACGTTTTTTACCTCTCCTTTCTATTTATTTAGTTTTGGTTACCCAAAATTAAAGGTAAGCCGTCCTTGCCGCTGCCAATAATTATTATCTTTGAATTAGGGGAATTAGCTAGTTTCAATGTAGCTTCAATGCCCTTATCCTTTAATATTTTGTCTGATAAACTCGCCGTAAGTATTTGGTTCGATTCAGCCTTAGCTTTAGCTTCAATTATTTTACGTTCAGATTCCTGTTTCTCCTGGTCAAGTATATATTCAAACTTTAAAGATAATTGCTCAGCTTGTATTTTTTCCTCAATAGCCGTTCTTACCTTTTCAGGTAAGCTGATTTCGCGTATCAGCGCAGCTCTTAAAGTAACGAAGTTTTTACTTAACGTTAATTCCAAATCTTTTTGAATAAGCGTCTGTACTTCCTCCCGACGGGTAGAATATAATTCCTCTGGGGTGAACCGGCCAATTATTTTTCGAACGGAACTCCTTACTTCCGGTCTGATTAAAGATTGGATAAAATCTTTACCAAACGTTTCGTGAAGTTCGGGGATTTTGTCAAACGACGGGTGAGCTCTAACAGTTACGTCAACTCTTATATTTAACCCATTACTTGATAAAACATCCATCTGCTCCTCCAGTTGTTGTTCCCTTACATTGTAAATGTACATGGAGTTCCATGGTGCATATACATGAAAGCCAGGACTGTAGATTTTTGTCTTTTCCAGTCCTCCCGAAAATCTTCTGAATAAAACACCTCGCTCACCCGCATCAATGGTGATGAACGTCGCATTTGAAAAAATGATCACCACAATAGCAATAAGTAAGATAACCCCTAAGGTTCCAAGAAATTTGCCAGAGGGAAATCCCAGGTTTGGTTGGCTCATATTATTTCGTTTTTTGATTGTTAATGTCTAAAGATAAGGTATATTTGGTTCATAATGGTTCACCTTATTTCAATGATCAATTGTTAATGATAAATTAATGATTCGCTCAAGTTTCGTTTTTATTTTTTTTAGCCTATTTTTGGAAAATAAAATCAAAACGAATGAGAAATATTTTAATTTTCGCTGCCTTTATTACCTCTATCCTTGTAATGGGTGCTAAAATTTCAGTCAGTGAACCAACGTCAAATACACCTTCAGCGGTGGACGGAAAGAAGATTTATAAACAATATTGTGTTACCTGCCATGGTATTTATGGGGATATGGGCGCAAGCGGTGCTGCTAATCTTACCATTTCAAAACTTAAATTGAACGAAAGAATTGAAGTAATTACCAATGGCAGAAAAGCCATGGCTTCTTTTAAAGCTTTACTTGATAAAGAGAAAATTAAAGCCGTAGCCCAATATACTATGACTCTTAAGCCTGAGTAATTTTCGTATAGCCCCATAATTAATGCCCAACATTGGAAAATAAAAGTAAACGGATACTAGTAACCGGAGGAACGGGCTTCCTCGGCTCTTATCTGTTAAGGTTTTTAGTCCAGAATGGCTACACTAATATTAAGGCTATCAAAAGACAAAATAGTTCCCTTGATTTGGTTGGCGACCTGTCCAACCAAATCGATTGGGTAGAAGGAGAATTGACGGAATGGTTTTTTCTTTCTGATTGTTTTAAAGATATCGACTGGGTTTTTCATGTCGCCGCACTGGTTTCATTCGACGCCAAAGATTACCAGGAAATGCAGCTAATCAATGTTAGGGTAACTGCCGATTTGGTGAACCTTTCACTGGATAATCATATTCAGAAATTTTGTTTCGTCAGCTCTATCGCTGCTTTGGGTAGATCTAAAGCTGGGGAAACATTAGATGAAAATGCTATATGGAAACATAGCCCCTACAACTCCCGTTACGGAATGTCTAAATTTTTAGGCGAACAAGAAGTATGGAGAGGTATAGAAGAGGGACTTTCAGCCGTTATAGTAAATCCAGGTATGATTCTTGGCAGCGGTCGCTGGACTGAAGGCACTTCTCGCTTTTTTTCTCTTATTGATAGTGGATTTCCATTCATTCCTAATGGTGCAGCTACCTGGGTGGACGTAAGAGATGTGGTATCTGTTATGCATCATTTAATGACCTCCAATGTTCATTCTGAACGATTTATTTTAGTAGCAGGGGTTCAAGCCTATGATGACTTTTTTAGAGCAGTAGCTAGCGCCTTAGGAAAAAAAATCAACTGGATATCACTACCTTCTTTTATTCAGTCATTCATTCTTCCTTTCGCCTGGCTTATATCCAGATTATCGGGGAAAAGACCTTTCATTACCAGAGAATCACTGAAGCTTTCAAAAAATTCGTTTTTCTACAAAACAGATAAATCTTTGACTATTCCTGGTTTCAATGAATATTTAACAATAAATCAGTCAATTCTAGATACAGCATGGGCTTATCAGTCGGAGAAAAAAAATAATCGTTTCTCCCCAGTAAAATTTTAATAAACCAACCATTTGTCTTTTTTGTATCTCTTTTTTTATGTATATTCGTTTATTGTTAATAGTAATACTTTTTCATACAGTTAGTAAGTTGATAAACTAGTGAGTGTAGTCAGGATGATCTCTTCTTTAGGGATCATCTTTTTTGTTTTTATTGCGCTTATGTAACAATAGTCACATTGTTATTCAACGCAAAGGTCTAATATTGTGTATCTTCTGCACTTGATCAATGCATCTATATGTCTTTAAAAACATTTTTTCCTATTCTTGAATTATTGGAATCTTACTCAAAAGATGATTTTAAAAAGGATATTTATGCTGGATTAATTGTTGGTATCATCCTTGTTCCTCAAGGGATGGCCTATTCTATGTTGGCCGGGCTGCCTCCCATTCATGGTTTATATGCAGTGACTATTCCTCTGCTTGTTTATGCTATTTTAGGAACATCGAGACAATTAGCCGTTGGTCCCGTGGCCATGGATTCAATACTGACAGCCTCAGCTATTCAGGCTTACGCCGTTTTAGGTTCCCACGCCTATGTGGAAGCAGCTTTGACCTTAGCCTTAATTGTAGGAATAATTCAATTTTTAATGGGAGTATTTAGAATGGGCTTTTTAGTCAACTTTCTGTCCCAGCCCGTTATTAGCGGATTTACTTCCGCAGCTGCTTTAATCATTATGGGTTCGCAGTTAAATCATTTAACAGGTATTGATTTTACCCAAAAAGGACATTTTTTAGTTTCTTTTTTGGAGTGGTTTCAGCGTTTCAGCGAGACGAATTTACCTACCTTCTTTTTGGCTATAGGGGGCGTATTTTTGTTAATAGTTTTTAAAGAATTAAAAATACGCGTTCCAGGGGCTCTTGTTTTGGTGGTAGGGGGTATCTTTTTCACAAAATGGGGAAACTTAGATGCTATGGGCGTTAAAATATTGGGGAAAATTCCCGAAGGCCTGCCCAACCTTTATATACCAACACTGAACTGGACCTTATTCAAAGACTTATTTCCTGCTGGTTTAGCTATCTCCCTGGTTGGATTTTTAGAAAGTTTTTCTATTGCAAAAACAATGCAAAGAATTCATAATAACTACAAACTGAGGGCAAATCAAGAGTTAATTGCATTGGGTACCGTAAATATAATGGCTACTCTCGTTCGGGCATTTCCAATTACAGGTGGGTTCTCCCGAACAGCCGTAAATCATCAGGCTGGGGCAAAATCAGGCGTGGCGTCTATCGTTTCTTCCCTCTTTATCATTATCACCCTGCTTTTTTTGACACCGTATTTCTATTTTTTACCCAAGGCTATCTTAGCTTCCATTATCTTGTTTGCGGTCTATACCCTTCTGGATGTTAAAGAACCCAGGTTTTTATGGAAAAGTAATAGGCAAGATTTTTTTATGCTCCTCGCTACTTTTTTTAGCACCTTATTTTTTGGTATTATACTGGGTATCGGTACTGGGGTCCTTTTATCCCTCTCTTTAATGATCTTTCGAGCTTCAAGACCTCATTTTGCTATTTTAGGCAGAGTGCCGGATTCTGATGTTTTTAGGAATATCAATCGATTCAAGGGATTGGAGGTAGTTCCTGAAATTTTAATCGTCCGCTTCGATGCCGATCTTTTTTTTGCTAATATCACTTTCTTTAGAGATAAATTAACAGATTGGATTATTAAAAAAGGTCCAAAGCTTCAATGGCTCATTTTAAATATGGAAAGTGTAAATTATATTGACAGTACAGGTTTGCAGCAGTTACTGGAATTGGTAAACGATTATAAAAAGAATAATCTCTGTTTTTGCTTCACTTCAGTGAAAGGACCCGTCAGAGATTTATTGATAAAAGCTAACGTTGTTCCAGATATAGGTGAAAATCACTTCTTCCTTACCGTGCCGGAGGCGCAAAATTTTGCCCTGCAAAACTTGTCAGGCTTTGAAATGAAAAACCCAAACACTTCATTAACTTTGCAGACTAATCATCCTTAATTATTTTCAATGTCTGTATCAAATTTTTTAAAAATGCCGGGTGTTTCCGTCGTCGATGTACGGGAACCTTGGGAATTTAGTGAGGGGCACTATCCGAATTCTTTAAATATCCCATTGGGTGAAGTTCCCTCCCGGTTAGATGAGCTAATGGCTATGTCTAAACCGCTGATTTTAGTTTGTCGTTCAGGAAATAGAAGTGGTATGGCAACCACCATGCTCCAAAATAATGGAGCCACAGAGGTGTATAATGGAGGTGCCTGGGATTCCTTAGAGGCGTAATCGCTAAACTAATATGCTTATCTAAACAGGCCAGCTTTCTTTTGTTGGCCTGTTTTTGTTTTACAAAGACATGTTTTACATATTTAAAAAAAATATTATATTTGTAGTTTACTTTTAGTTTGTTCGTTTTTTAACTTATGGAACAATATTTGAATTCTTACCGTTATTAAAGGTTAATGAATGCTTATGAGAATATACGCTAATTTATTTTTTGTAACAATACTTTGGATAGGCTTGCTTTCCCCTATTAATGGTTTTGCCAAACAAACAGGGCTTTTACCCCTTATCCATTATCCTCCCGTGCTTGTACAAAAAATGGATTCATGCAAATTATCTTGTCAGGATATTCAGGTTTATGTAACCAATAATTGTAGCTACGAAATTACTCCGGCAGAAATTCTCGGGGAATGTTTTGCGCTCTTTCAAGGCTATGTTATCGTTTATGACGGCGTAAATATGACGCCAGTTCGAGGTGGGGTGATTGATCGATTGGGTATTTTCCCATTCTCTTTATTTAATTCAAAAGGTGGATTGGTTTGCCTGGGTCAGGTACTTGTCAGAGATACCATTGGTCCCGTTTTTAAAGACGATGTAGCTAAAAGAGATTGGGAAAGTAGAGACACCCTGATTCTTTCTGAAAATGATATTCCTTCTGTACTTAACAATAATCTCAATTGGTCAACATTAGGTTCTCCGCTGTTTTTAGGCCTTCCTTTGGTGAAAGATGGTTGTAGTCCCAATTTTATTACGAGAAATGTGAAGGATGAATTAATCTCCTTTCCCTGTGACACATTGGTGAAATTTAAAAATGGTTCAGTTTTTCCACACCTCATATCGAAAATTAAACGAACTTTTATTTTTACTGATAATTCTAATAATGCCTCTGTTTTTGTTCAGGAAATTTTCTTTAGAAAAATTGGTTTCGCTTCTTCCTGCGATGTAGCTCCAACCCCGGCTTATGATTATGCACCGTTAAGTTTATATTCATTCGGTCCTTTAGGTGATAATCCAAGAATTAAATCACACCCTAATTTTCCGTCAGGTAAAATAGATCAGAATAATTCTTTTTATAAATGTGAAGCTCCTGATGATTTAAAATTTGATGTATGCTCCATCTCAGACAGTCTGGAATTAGATCGCTTGGTGAAATCTGTTTATAGTGCATTTTATACCTGGCCAAATGGCTTTAAGGATACTATCAGCCTTTTTGATAAACAAAATTTATGGAATGTTTCTTATAAATCCAGAGTTTACTCCGCTTGTAATGACGGAAAACGGGTTCGAATCATTGTAACTATTGAAGATGTTTGTCAAAAGAAAACAATTACAGATACCCTGTGGATTTATTTTTCGCGTACTTCAGGCCCATCTTTTCCTGCGTTGTCTGGTTCCGGGCAAAATACGGTTTTAGGAAGGGATGCTGCAAAACCAGTCTTTATTCAGCTGCCTGGAAATGCTTGTAAAAGTAATATTTTATTGCCTTTTACTCATGGTACTGATGAACGTGATTTGGGGAAATGGTTCAATTGGACCGTGAAAGATGATTGTACTCCTCGAGCCAATTTGTTGCTTTCCTATCAGGTGGAATCAAAAGTTATCTCTGTTTCAGGAAAATTCAAAAGTTCTTCCGTTTGGAATAAGGTGAATTATCCTTTGGTTCATACGGCTTTAGGTTCGTCTATAAATGACTTGCCAGCAGGCGCCCATAGAATTATCGTAGCCGCAACAGCCGGAGAATGTGAGGTTATAAGTTATGATACTCTCCATTTTGTTCTGCAAGATCAGGTTTTTCCAAGGGTTCGTTGTAAACCGTCCGTGACCGTGCCATTATTGTATAGTGGCAACGCAGATTGGTACACCAATGGCAGATCAAACAAGGTTTCAGCAAGAATCAGAACCGATATGGTGAATAATGGCTCCACTGATAATTGCTCGCTGGACACGCTTTATCTAAGAAGAGTGGTCTCCTTATCTTGTATTTTAGATAATTTTTTGGGAAATCTCGATTATGATACGTTTGGAAATAAGGATGGAAAAGTGTCCGTCGCTGACTTTGAAAGAATTAATGTAGGAAAAAATGCCGGCCTTTATTACACCCCTCGCTTTTTACCTTACATCGAATACTTTTGTTGCGATGCCGGTAAGGAAAATGTGGCTGAACTATGGGCAAGTGATATCGGCTTCGGTAACCTTACAAATAATAGTTATTGCGAATTTGAGGTTATTTTGCAAGATGTCATGAATCCCATGATCTTTGCCCCTAATCTCAATCAAGATCCAAATAAAAACGCTAAAAATTGGGTTAGTTGCACCGATACCGCAGCGTTGAACGCTATAAAAGATGAATTTAAATCTAATGAATTGTTTGGTCTGCCCACTATTTATGGTTTAGATTGTACCGGAAAGGTTTACTATAGCACCGTTGATTATTTAAAATGCGGTTCAGGCCATATTACCAGGCACTGGTTGGTTGAAAAATTAGTGGAAAATCAAACCGTTACTGTTCGTGATTCTCAAATTATACTAGTACGACCATCTCATGCTTTTACAATCAATATTCCTCCCGATACGACCGCTTTTTGTGGATCGGATCCAGCTTTTTCCTTATCTGTCACGTCAGATGCGTGTGATCTGTTGGCTATTTCTTTTGTTGATTCCCTTTCAAAAGAGCAGGATAAAGGTAGCAATGGGATAACCATTCAAAGAACTTATACTGTGATTAATTGGTGCGATGTTCCCTCTGAAATTGTTTGTAAGGACATTACCACAAATCCTTCAACATTTGCGCGCACCATTCCCCGGAAGTTAAACGCTGATGGAAAGGCGATGCTCTTTTACCATGCTATGTCAAAATTAAATGCAGAAAAAGATAGATTGCTGAATGTCAATGCATTGGTCACATTTGATTCAACCAAGATGATGTCTGGGTCAACGCTTTCTACCTTGCGCCCTGTTTTACTCAATGATTATCCTAAAAATAATTCCTTAACCTGCAATAATGATCAGGTTTTTGCCTGGAAATATACCCAAATCCTTAATCTTACAGACACGATTAAACCCGTTGTTGTTATCCCGGATTCATCTTTGGTGATACAAACGAATGGTTCCTGTGGATTACCCATGTCCTTGAAGGTTAAAGTGTTCGAAAATTGTTCCTTTTCCTCTGTTTCACTCGACAACATTATCCTTTATGAGAAAAATACAAAAAAAAGGATTCCATGGGGCGGAAAAATAGATAACGGGGTGTATAAAAATGGGCTTCTTACTGCCCGCATTAGTGCTATTCAACCTGGAAATTATGACCTGTGGATAGAGGTGTCGGATGATTGGAAGCAAAAATCAAGCGCTGTTTTAGCTGTATCAGTAGTACCTTCCAGTCTTCAATCTTTAGATTGTGTACAAAAGCTGACTAAAAACTTAGCGCGGTCATCTAATGGTGAAGGTGGGTTGGTTAAAATAAATACAAGGGATGTTATAAACGATAAAGAATTGATTTCCAAATTATCCACTTGTTATCCCGGCGCATTTTTATCTCTTAAGAAAGTGTCAGATTTATCAGTAAATTATATTCCGACGAACAAAGATTCTGTGTTGAGTTTCGATTGTTCTGAACTGAAAAATATCGCTATTCCATTGAGGATTTTCCTGACTGACTCGAAGGGAATCTCCGTTTCCTGTGACGTTTCTCTCTTTCTATCAGATTCTTTAAATATTTGTAGTCCGAGGGTAAAAATTTCAGGGTCCATAAAAACCGCAACAGGAAAACCGATAAATCAGGTTACTGTGGGTCTCTCTGGTTTTACCTCTTCTTCTGGCCAGACAAATGAAAATGGATTATTTTCTCTTCAAAATATTTCAACTGGTGGTTCTTATTTTTTAAAACCATTGAGTCCTAATGATTTTAAAAATGGCGTTTCAACCCTGGATTTGGTGCTGCTTCAAAGACAGCTTCTTCAAGGGCAAACTTTAAAATCTCCCTTGCAATTTCTTGCTGCTGATATTGATAATTCTGGTAGCATCAGCATTCGGGATTTACTTGAACTTAGGAAATTAGTTATTAATCTTTCGCCAAAATTTGAAAAAAATACAAGTTGGCGCTTCATTCCTACCCATTTTATATTTCCTGATTCGTCGAATCCATGGAAAACGCCTTTCCCAGAGGAAACTATTTTTTCAGCTATTTCCAGAGATACCACAGCTTCTTTTACCGCAATCAAGATTGGCGATCTTTCAGGAGATGCTCCAATAAATCAGGTGTTCGGTGTACCATTCAGAAGAGAAATTTCCCCATGGCCATTATATTATTCAGTATCAGAAAATCCTACCAATGGGGAGTTTCTGGTTTCTTTCTTCTTTAATGAGAAAAATAAACCAGAAGGATTTCAATCGACCATACAGTGGAATCCTCGTTTTTCAAACAATGTATCTTTCATCCCAGGTAGTTTATCGGCTGATCATGTAAATATCGTGGCCGATAGAGGTTTATTGAACGTCAGTGCTGAAAAACTAATGGATGATGGCATACTTTTCTCCTTGCTCTTTTCTGCAAATAATCTGCCTTTTAATGACCTTTATTTAGCTAATAATGTGCTCTCACCTGAAGCATATAAGGCAGCACAAATTTATCCATTGAATTTGCTTAAAAGGCAGCTTGATAAGGAAATATTCAAGGTGTATCCCGCCGTACCTAATCCGTTTAGTGGTGAAACGGTGATTTCGTTTTATTTGCCGCAGTCAAGCTTTACGGAAATGGTCATTAGTGATTTATCAGGAAGAATATTGAAAAAATTCAGTGGAGAGGGTATGAAGGGTTTAAATAACTGGACACTGAATCTTTCCGAACTTACGTCAGATCTTATCCTCTTATGTAAAGTAAAAGCCGGGAACGATGAAGGATTTCAGCAGATCATTAAAATAAAATAGCCACTTATTTTACTAACGTGATTCATGTCACAGCAATGCCTTTAATTTTGAAATAGTTTTGCCTCAATAAACTAAAACAAATATGGCAATCAAGAAATCGTTTAATGATCTCATTCATTCAGAAATTCCCGTTTTAATTGATTTTTCCGCAGAATGGTGCGGTCCTTGCAAAGCTATGGCTCCTATTTTAAAGGAAGTGGCTGTAAGCATGGGGGAGCATGCCAAAATCATTAAAATTGATATTGATAAAAATCCTGAAATAGCCCAGCAGTTAAATATAACGGGTGTTCCGACGCTGGCCATTTATAAAAATGGAGAATTAAAGTGGAGAGTTTCTGGTATGCAATCAGCATTTTCTTTGGTTTCACAACTAGAAATGTACAGAAATTCTTAAAGTAAATGTATTTTTGGGTAAAAAATGCTCGACGATTTAATTTATCCTTCTTGGCATTGGTCAATTTCTGGATTAGCCATTGCCTTTATTCTTTTTTTACTTACCATGGCAGGCCGGTCTTTCGGAGTTTCCACCACTTTCAAAAATATTTGTGGGTTAGTTGGAGCGGGTAAAAAAAATGAGTTTTTTAAATTTAACTATAAAGAGGATAGTTGGAGATTATTCTTTATCGGAGGAGCCATAGTAGGCGGGTTTATTGCTGGGGTTCTTTTTCCAAACCCTTATGCCGTAAGTCTCGATTCGGATACCATATTTGCCCTGGAGAAACTTGGCATCGTTTATCCCACTGATGATTCTTTGGGTCATGGCTTCTTTCCCGATAATTATTTTCGATGGGATAGCCTCAAAGCTTGGATAATTGCCCTTGCCGGCGGTTTTCTCGTAGGTTTCGGTTCCCGCTATGCAGATGGTTGTACCAGCGGCCATGCTATCACTGGACTTTCCCATTTTCAGCTTCCTTCTTTGTTAACCGTTATTGGTTTCTTTATTGGTGGCCTGGTTATGACTCATTTTTTAATGCCTTTTATCCTATAAATTCAATCTATTATGAAGGGAATTATATTCTTCCTCATCGGTATATTTTTTGGAATTACCATGACAAAATCCGAAGCTTTATCCTGGTTTCGCATCTATGAAATGTTTAGGTTCGAAAGTTTTCATATGTACGGTATTATTGGTACGGCTGTAGTAATAGGGGCCATAATTATGACGCTTTTGAAGATTTTTAAAGTCAAAGTAGCTGGCGGTGGCTTAGTTACATATACGCCTCTTCCTCTCAATATAAAAAGACATTTGATCTCCGGAACTATTTTCGGATTAGGCTGGGCATTAGTGGGTGCTTGTCCCGGGCCTATGTTCGTTTTGGCTGGGAATGGTTATTTTTTTATTGTTGTTGTGATCGCCGGTGCAGTATTTGGTACTTATTCTTATGGAATGATCAAAGATAAATTGCCTCATTAACCTCTCTTTATGTCCTCATATTGGTTGACTCTTTCTTTTTGTATAGGCCTTTTTATGCAGGTTAACGGCCAGACAGAATGGGGGAGAATTGCTGATTTTAATAATAAAATTAAAATTGAGCCAGTCCTGAGTTTCCAATCATGGGCAACGTACACTCAGAATATGAAGGTGTACAATACGTTGCAGAAGAAGTATGAACCCGTTGAAGATCGCCTAAATTTTCAATTTAGACGAGCCAGATTTGGTTTTAAAGGCCAAATGTCAGACCAATTTCGCTTCACATTTATTGGCGCCTATGATTTAACTGGCAGGGATTTATTTTCTGCTACCTCAGGTGGAGTAAATACCGGTTCTCTTCCAGGTTTAGGACTTTGGGATGCTTTCGGAGAATGGAAATTAAGTAAAAAAAAGGAATGGCTTAACCTGACTTTCGGTTGGTTTCGCCCCCAATTTAGTCGAGAAAGTATGACTGCCGTATGGGCAACTTCCTCTTTCGAAAAGGCGATGTCTCAAAATTATATTAGAACCCACCTCACAGGTATCGGCACGGGCAGAGCTTCTGGTCTTAATGTAGGCGGTTTGCTGGTTAATAACCTTGATAAAGTCATTGCACAGTATAATTTGGGGGTGTTTAGCCCACAATGGCTAAAATATTCAGGTAATTCAGCAGGTATTAATAACGCCTTATTAACTGTTGCCAGAATGGTTTTCTTTGTAGGTGATCCAGAAATGAAAAAATATGGCATTTCTTACCAAACTAATTATTTTAATAAAAGAAAAGGGCTATCTCTGGGTATTTCTTACGCGAATCAAGGCGCAACGGACTTGTTTTACCGCAGTTCTTCCATTCAACACGATATTTTATTTAACTGGGCTAGCTTTAATGTAGATGCTGAATGGAATTTTATGCAAAGGTCATCACCAAACAATGTAAATAAATATAAAGACGGTGCAGGACATATTAGATTTAGTAATAATACTACAGTGCTGGGCTTATTCTTAGAACCTACTTTTATGTATGTCCGTTATCAGGGTGGATTGAAACGGGAAGATCAAATCCTCGCAAATTCCCTGGCAATGAGTGCAGGTACTGATGAAAATATTGATCTCGGCGTAAATCTTTACTTCAATCAGAATAAATTTAAAGTGGCCTTTCACCATACCTGGAATCGGGGAAATATGGGCGAAGGGCTACCTGGATTTTTACAAAATTTATACTTTAGACAAAACGGATTAGGGGCCATTCTCAGAGGAAATTACTGGGGCTTAGGCTTGAATGGTATTTTTTAATTTTTCACTACGTTAAACTTATCGCGCGCTACCTCTATCGCGCGCTCTTTTATAGGCCTTCGTTGCCACAAAAAGGGTTATGCCAAAAAGGATAATGCCCCCAAGAGCTATTAGAAAATCAAGGCTGTTTTTATAAACGGCTAATAACGAAATAGCTACTAAAAATATGGTTGGAACCTCGTTTAACATTCTAAATTGAAAGGAGCTGATACCTAAGGCGCGTTTCTCCAGTTTTGGAATTAAGGCCCCACACCAAAAATGGTAAAGTGTAAGACCAACCAGGAAAATTAACTTGATAAACATCCAGCTGTTGGCAGATAACCATGCTAAACCATTTAGCCAAAGCATACCCAAACCAAAAGTCCAGGTGATATACAAGGCTGGCTTACAAATAATAGTATATACCCTGTGGGCCATCAGATCAAATTGATGACTCAATATACTTCTGTCAGGTTCTTGTTTTTCCCAGGATTCAACCTGATAGACAAAAATTCTAACTAAATAAAACAGACCGGCAAACCATGAAACGAATCCGACAATATGTAATGATTTGAAGAGAAAATACATGATATTATTTGTTTTGGATAAAAAATTGATGCGCGAAAAGTAGGTAGTTTTAAGTCATGTTCCAAGAGAATTATATTTTTGTTCTAAAATCTAAATTATTTTCCAAAAAAATGTCTTACTTTCCCATTTAATAAACCATTTTTAGTTTTCAACAACGTTACTATGCAAACAACGCCTTCTTCTGCTAAATTTTCATTTATCATACTCACTGTTTTATTCTTTATTTGGGGACTTTTAACTTCCCTAAATGATATTTTAGTTCCTCATTTGAAGGCAGTTTTTGATTTGAAACACTGGCAAGCCCAATTAATTCAATTTTTCTTTTTTGGCGCTTACTTTTTAATGAGTATCCCAGCGGGTTATTTAATTAAAAAACTAGGTTATAAAGGAGGTATTGTCTTAGGACTTACCTTGATGGGTCTCGGTTGTCTTACCTTTTACCCAGCATCAATCGTTCAGCAATACAGTGTGTTTTTACTTGGATTATTCATCTTAGCTAGTGGTATAACCATTTTGCAAGTGGCTGCAAATCCGTATGTTGCTATTCTAGGTCCAGAAAATACGGCCGCAAGTCGCTTAAATTTAGCTCAAGGTTTTAATTCTCTCGGCCATACAATCGCTCCATTGTTAGGTGCCCTCCTTATTTTGCAAAATACAGATAAAGTGGATGTTTCTACCGTAAGATTACCTTATGTAGTAATGTCTGTTCTTTTATTTATCATCGCTTTCATTTTCAGCAGACTGTCTTTACCTTCCATTCAGGTGGAGGAATCAAATAATAAAAAAGATTTTAGTTTATGGCAATATCCCCAGCTTTATCTTGGAGCAATAGCTATTTTCTGCTATGTTGGTTCAGAAATAGCGGTGGGAAGTTTTATGGTTGAATACCTTAAACAAGATACCTTACTCAATTTAGAAATGAAAACCGCTGGTTCTTACGTCGCATTTTACTGGGGCGGTGCCATGGTTGGTCGATTTATGGGCGCTGTTTCTTTATCAAAACAAGGAGATAAAAATAAACTGGGCCTCATGATCCTTTTCCCACTTATTGCCTTCGGTGTCTCCTGGATCGCCTCGACTTCTTACGGGGCTGACCCAATGCTTTCCTTTGGATTTTTAGCCGTCATGATCCTTAATTTTGTTGCTTTTCAATTTGGAAAAGGCATTCCATCCCGATTACTTTCTGTTTTTGCGCTCATGAATATCATTCTATTGGTGGTAACCATGAATACGCAAGGTCAAATAGCTCTTTGGTCTATTTTAGGTGTTGGTCTCTTTAATTCCATCATGTGGTCAAATATTTTCACCCTGGCTATTGAAAAATTAGGCGCTTATACAAGTGTCGGTTCTTCTGTTTTGATAATGATGATTGCAGGGGGAGCCATAATTCCACCATTACAAGGTTTATTTGCTGATATTCCCAGTGTTGGGGTAAAGTATTCTTTCCTTATACCGGCCATCGCTTATGCATACCTGGTTTTTTATGGTATAAGAATGAGGAAACTAGGGGAGAATTAAGGTTTAGTTACTGAAGGGTCGTTATATTTCTGTTAATGGAAACTTAATACTTGAATTTTTCGTTTTGCTTTATTATATTTGCCACCATTATGAAAAAAACAAGGGAAGTTCAGGTTATTTTTCCATGTCGCGTCCGCAACTTGCCGCGCCCCTAAGGGCGTATTATATTAACTTCCACCCCAGGCAGTGTATTTCTGCCCATTCCCTAACCAGGTTTTTATTACTATTTTTTATAAAACTTAATCTCCTCACATGGATTTAAAGGTTTTAGTGTCTTCGGCAGAACATGTGCAATACGCAGAAAATGTTTGTCTCTTAATAGCGGAATCAGCAAAAGCAAGAGGAACAGGTATTGCAGCTCGTAAACCAGATTATATTCGCGCCAAAATGGAAGCGGGTAATGCAGTGGTCGCTTTTGATGGTGACGTGCTGGTAGGTTTTTGTTATGTGGAGGTTTGGAGTCATAATCGGTATGTTGTTAATTCCGGTCTCGTGGTCCATCCGGATTATAGAAAATCGGGACTTGCCAGAGAAATCAAACGTAAAGTTTTCAATCTTGCCAGAGATAAATTCCCCGAAGCTAAAGTTTTTGGGATCACAACGAGCCTGGCTGTAATGAAAATTAATACGGAATTGGGCTATAAACCCGTTACTTTCTCTGAACTAACGCAAGATGATGCGTTTTGGGCTGGTTGTAAAAGTTGCCCAAATTATGACATTCTGGAAAGAAATGAGAGAAGAATGTGCTTGTGTACCGCTATGTTAGCGCCCTCAAAGGTGGAAGAAGAGCAAATGACGCTCAATTTAACACATCTAATCGTCGAAAATAAATGAGTAAAAAAAAGGTCGTTTTAGCCTACAGTGGTGGTTTGGATACTTCTTTTTGTATTCCATGGCTAACAAGAGAAAATAATTGTGAGGTACATGCCATTACAGTCAATACCGGCGGGTTTACGCCAGAAGATGTATCTCGCTTAGAAGAAAGAGCTTTTCAGCTGGGGGCAGCTTCGTTTAAAATTGTAGATGCTCAGCAGGATTTTTATTCTCAATGTATTCGATATCTCATTTTTGGCAATGTATTGAGAAATAATACTTATCCCCTGTCAGTAAGTGCTGAAAGAATGTTTCAAGCCATTGAAACAGCTAAATATGCCACTGAAATTAATGCTCAGGCGGTAGCTCATGGTTCAACAGGAGCCGGAAATGATCAGGTGCGATTCGATATTGCCTTTCAAATTCTAGGTCATGATCTTGAAATCATTACCCCCATCAGAGATATGAAATTGGCAAGGCAAACCGAAATAGATAAATTAATAGCCTGGGGTTTTAATTGGAATTGGGAAAAAGCAAAATATTCCGTGAATAAAGGCCTCTGGGGTACCAGTGTCGGTGGGGTGGAAACCCTAACCTCCCATAAAGGATTGCCAGAGGAGGCTTATCCCTCTCCGCTTACCGCTTCTAATCCTGTTTCTGTGTCCTTGCAATTTGAAAAAGGTGAATTAGTTGGCGTCGATGGTAAGGTTTTTGACGCTCCCCTCGAAGCTATCCATGCCCTGCAAACCATCGCAGAACCTTTTGCTATCGGAAGAGATATTCATGTCGGTGATACCATAATTGGCATAAAAGGTCGAGTTGGCTTTGAAGCCGCCGCTCCGCTTATCATTTTGAAAAGTCATCACCTGCTGGAAAAACATACCCTGACCAAATGGCAACAATATTGGAAGGAACAATTGGCTAATTGGTACGGAATGCTCCTACATGAAGGTCAGTTTTTAGATCCCGTTATGAGAAATATTGAACACTTCCTCGAAGATACTCAGGCGCATGTTTCTGGTATCGTAACCTTTACTCTGTACCCTTATCGTTTCGTGCTCGAAGGCATTCATTCCGATTTTGATCTGATGAACCCTGAATTTGGACACTATGGCGAAATGAATAAAGGTTGGTCCGGTGAAGATGTAAAGGGCTTTACCAAAATTGCCGGAAATCAATCCAGAATTTTTTTCGAGGTGCTATCAAAGCAACAAAAGCCTTCTTAAACCATGATTAACGTTGGAATTATAGGTGGAGGAGGCTATACGGGAGGTGAACTCTTGCGATTGCTTTCCTTTCACCCAAAAGTAAATATAGCGTTTGTTCAAAGCAATTCCCAGGCTGGTAAATCAGTCTCTTCGGTTCATGATGATCTCTTTCAACTGAAAGACCTCTATTTTTTAGCTAGTCCTCCGCTTTTGGCCGATGTCATTTTCTTATGTATGGGGCATGGCAAATCATCGGTTTTTTTGCAGGAAAATGTGATTCCCAATGGCGTAAAATGCATCGATTTGGGAAATGATTTCAGATTGGATCCATCTTTTATTTACGGTTTGCCGGAGCTAAATCATGAACATATTAAAAAGGCGGAGCGTATTGCTAATCCCGGTTGTTTTGCCTCCGCTATTCAACTCGCTTTATTACCTTTTGCAGAAAATCACCTGCTGAATAGTGCTATCCATATTCATGCCATTACTGGCTCAACCGGTGCAGGTCAGGCGCTAAGTGATACCACCCATTTTAGCTGGCGTTCGTCAAATATTTCTGTTTACAAGGCTTTCGATCATCAACATATTCCTGAAATTTTAAGAAGCCTCAAGCAATTACAACCTGCTTTTAATCAGGATGTACATTTCATTCCCATGAGAGGTGATTTTACCAGAGGCATACTCGCTTCCATCTATTTCGAATCAGATTTGTCTCAGGCAGATTTGGATGATTTATTTTTCGCGTATTATAAAAATCATGTTTTCACAAAGGTTACAGAGCTTAATCCTCACCTGAAAATGGTTGTTAATACCAATCATTGTGTTGTCCAGGTTAAAAAACAAGGTAAATGTGTTCATATTATCACCGTTCTTGATAATTTACTCAAAGGTGCCTCCGGTCAGGCAGTGCAAAATATGAATCTTATGTTCGGTTATTCTGAAAATGAAGGACTGAATCTTAAATCTACCGCCTTTTAAATCTTTTAATTTTTTGATATGAAATTATTCGACGTCTATCCCTTATATGATATTTGCCCGGTAAAAGGTCTTGGATCTTATGTTTGGGATGACAAAGGGACAAAATATCTCGATTTTTATGGGGGGCATGCCGTCATTTCTATAGGCCATTCACATCCTCATTATCTATCGAAAATTGCCGAACAACTCAATGCCATTGCTTTTTATTCGAATTCTATCCAAAATCCTTTGCAAAATGAGTTGGCTGAGCTCCTGGGCGAAATAAGTGGTTGTTACGATTATCAATTATTCCTGTGTAATTCTGGCGCCGAGGCAAATGAAAATGCCCTGAAAATGGCCTCTTTCGAAAATGGAAGAAAAAAAATTATCGCTTTTAAAAAGGCTTTCCATGGCAGAACATCTGCAGCCGTAAATGTAACAGATAGTAAAGGTATTCAGGCACCTATAAATAGTACCTTTGAGGTGGTTTATCTGCCGTTAAATGATTTTGAAGCGCTCAATAATGCTTTTTTAGACACTGATATCGCCGCAGTTATCGTGGAGGGCATTCAAGGAATTGGCGGTATTCATATTCCAGAGGTCGCCTTCCTACAAAAAATATCATCGCTTTGTCAGGCTTCAAATACTATTTTGATCCTCGATGAAATACAATCGGGTTATGGCAGAAGTGGTTCTTTCTTTGCTTTCCAAAAATCAGGTATTCAACCCGATATCATAAGTATGGCAAAAGGTATGGGAAATGGTTTTCCTATCGGAGGTATATTGTTACATCCCCGTTTTAAAGCAAAACATGGCCTTTTAGGCACTACTTTTGGTGGAAGTCACCTGGCTTGCGCCGCAGGGATTGCCGTACTGGAGGTTATTCGCGATGAAAAATTGATGGAAAATGCAGCCGTTTCCGGCCAGTTTTTACTAAACGAATTGAAAAATAGTGCTCTTCCTGGTGTTATCGACGTAAGAGGCGATGGACTTATGATTGGTATCGAATTCGATTATAATACCGCCGCATTACGTAAAAAAATGTTAATGGAAAATCACATTTTTACAGGATCTTCCTCTGACCCAAATACCATAAGACTTCTTCCTTCTTTGTCCATTGGCGAGAATGAAATAGATCAATTATTAGACGGATTTAAATCTGTTTTATATTCTACCCCTCAATCTGTTACCGTATGAAGTCATTTATAGCCGCACCAGAGGCAAACGAAATCATTCGATTATTGGCTTCAGTAAAAGATATCAAGGAATCACCAATAAATTATAGAGATTTCGGAGCCAATAAAACATTGGTCCTCCTTTTTTTTAATCCCAGCCTTAGAACAAGGCTCAGTACAGAAAAAGCTGGCCTCAACCTCGGCATGCAGGTGATTAGCATGAATGCCGACAATGGATGGAAAATTGAATTTGAAGACGGTGCCATCATGAATGGAGATACCGCAGAACATGTAAAAGAAGCTGCTGCGGTAGTTAGTCAATACGCATCTGTCATTGGCATTCGCAGTTTTCCAACTTTAATCAACAGAGACAAAGATTATCAGGAGGAAGTTATTTCTGCTTTTGTAAAATATGCGTCGGTGCCCGTGGTTAGTTTGGAATCTGCTACCCGTCATCCTCTTCAATCGTTTGCGGATTTGCTTACGATAGAGGAATTTAAACAAAAAGACAGACCTAAGGTAGTCCTTTCCTGGGCACCTCATCCTCGCGCTTTGCCGCAGGCTGTTCCCAATTCTTTTGTGGAATGGATGAGACGCGCAAATGTAGATTTAGTAGTCACCCACCCGGAAGGTTATCATCTTTCACCCGATTTTATGGGCGATGCCTACGTTACGACCAATCAAAATGAGGCCTTCGATGGTGCCGATTTTATATATGCAAAAAACTGGTCCTCTTTTGAAAACTATGGCGCTATTCTGTCAAAAGATCCTTCATGGACCATCACTGCCGAAAAAATGGCACTCACTTCTAAGGCAAAATTTATGCACTGCCTTCCCGTTAGAAGAAATGTTATCGTAGCCGACGAAGTTATTGATGGCCCAGATTCAATCGTTATAGCTCAGGCAAATAATAGAACCTGGGCAGCACAAGCTGTTTTGTACGATTTATTAAAAGTTTAAAGCTTTTGCCGAATGAAGGAAATGCTCCATATTCTTAAAATAGGTGGTAATGTATTAAGTAATGACCTTGTTTTGGCCTCGATTCTAAACGCATTTTCAAAAAAAGAGGGAAGAAAGATAATCGTTCACGGAGGAGGTAAAAAAGCAACCATTCTAGCTGAAAAATTGGGTATTCCCTCTGTTTTTGTTGATGGAAGAAGGATTACGGATACCGATGCACTGGAAATTGCCGTGATGACTTATGCGGGCTGGTATAATAAAAAAATAGTGGCACATTGTCATTCAATAGGTCTATCCGCTTTGGGATTGTCAGGGGCCGACGCCAATGCCATTCTTTCGGTAAAACGTCCCATTAGAGAGGTAGATTTTGGTTGGGTAGGGGATCCGGTAAAAGTAAATGTAGAAACCTTGACCCATTTCATGAATATTGATTTGACCCTGGTCTTTTGTGCAGTTACGCACGATGGGCAGGGGCAATTGCTAAATACCAACGCCGATACCATCGCTTCTACGCTGGCTACCGCTTTTTCCAGTACCTACTCGGTAAATCTTACCTATTGCCTGGAATTGCCGGGCGTCCTCGAAGATGTTGCTGACCCTCGTACCGTCATCCCCTCTCTGAATCGTTCCGCCTTCATAGTGGGGCGTGAAAAAGGCTATTTTCATGCTGGAATGATTCCAAAATTGGAAAATGCTTTCAATGCCATTGAAAATGGGGTGACAAAAGTCGTTATTTGCGGTCCTGATTCTTTTCTTACCAACGGCGGTACTCATATTTGTAAATAATGAATAGCTCCAAAGCTGATTTGCTTGAAAATGCCGTTAAATGGTTGTCTGAAATCATTCAAATTCCCTCCTTTTCGAAAGAAGAAGATCTTACCGCCCAGTGGTTTTTTGATTGCCTTGAAAATCAGGGAGCAAAACCCTCTCGTTTCGGGAATAATGTTTGGGCTCTTTCAGCGGTTTGGGACCCAAATAAACCTACGCTGCTACTTAATTCTCATCATGATACCGTTAAACCTGTCTCAGGCTGGACTTTTTCTCCTTTCGAAGCAAAAAGGATAGATGATATGATTTTTGGACTGGGTAGTAATGATGCAGGTGCTTCACTGATATGCCTGCTTTGCACTTTCCTTCAGTTGAGGACTTCGGAACATTTAGAGGTTAACCTCGTTTTTGCCGCGTCTGCAGAAGAAGAGATTTCAGGGACTGGGGGCATTGCTTCTATTTTACCCCTTTTACCCCCCATTGATATGGCTATCGTAGGGGAGCCCACTACCAATCAGCTGGCCGTTGCCGAAAAAGGCCTTATGGTGGTCGATGCAGTGTCAAAGGGAATATCAGGACATGCAGCAAGAAATGAAGGAGTGAATGCCATCTATGAAGCGATGAAGGATATAGCTTCTATTCATTCTTTTGCCTTTCCAAAGATTTCTGCCTTTTTGGGCCCAGTTAAAATGACCGTTACCCAGATAAATGCAGGTACTCAACACAATGTGGTTCCTGATCAATGCTCTTTTGTCATAGATGTTCGAACCAACGAACTTTATACAAATGAGGAAGTATTTGAAATACTAAAACAACAAGTGAAAGCAGATTTGAAGGCACGTTCCTTCAGACTCAAATCGTCGGGCATTTCTTTAGATCATCCTTTGGTTTTGTCAGGGCTGCATTTGAAATTGACTCCTTTTGGATCACCAACCCTTTCCGATCAGGCTTTAATGCCGTTCCCGTCTTTAAAACTGGGCGTAGGTGATTCAGCCCGATCTCATACGGCCGATGAGTTTATCAAAATAAAAGAAATAGAGAATGGCCTCTCTCTTTATCATGCCATCATTACCGGCATTCATATACCTAAAAACTGAAGGATGAAACTTTGGGAAAAAGACTTCTTAGTTCAACCGCAAATTGATGCCTTTACCGTAGGAAAGGATAGAGAAATGGATCTGCTTTTGGCAAAATATGACGTTCTTGGCTCTTTAGCACATATCCAGATGCTGGAATCGATTCAGCTGATTTCAAAAAATGAATTGGATGTACTCTCCGTAGCTTTGAAAAATATTTATCAGGATATTGAGAAGGGTCTCTTCAAAATGGAAGATGACGTGGAGGATGTTCATTCTCAAATTGAACTGTTGCTCACTAAAACTTTGGGCGATATTGGAAAAAAAATACATAGCGGCAGATCGAGGAATGATCAGGTTTTGGTGGATTTAAGACTTTTCTTTCGCGCCGAATTACAGGAAATTGTGCGCCTCATGGAACTCGTTTTTCATGGTTTTCAAGAACAAAGCGAAGAGCATAAGGATGTTCTGATGCCCGGTTACACCCATTTTCAGGTGGCTATGGTCTCTTCTTTTGGCCTTTGGTTTGGCGCTTATGCTGAATCGTTAACAGAGGATCTTTCGCTTCTGGAAAGCGTTTTTAATATCGTAAATCATAATCCATTAGGTTCTGCCGCAGGATATGGTTCTTCCTTTCCCCTGAACAGGAAAATGACAACGGAATTGCTGGGCTTTGAAGACCTTAGCTATAATGTTATTCACGCGCAAATGGGTAGAGGTAAATCGGAATTATTTATCGCTTTTGCACTGGCTTCTCTCGCCACTACCCTGGGTAGATTTTCAATGGATGTTGTGCTTTATTCCAGTCAGAATTATCATTTTCTTACGCTTCCAAAAGAATATACCACAGGCTCAAGCATAATGCCTCACAAAAAAAATCCAGATGTATTTGAATTGTTAAGAGGTAAATGTAATCTTCTGCAGGCACTGCCAGGTCAAGTTAGCCTGTTAATCAATAATCTTCCCGCTGGTTATCACCGGGATTTTCAATTATTAAAGGAGGTTATTTTCCCAGCCATTCATAGCATGAAAGAATGCTTGGAAATGATTGCTTTTGTATTGCCACAGTTGAAAATTCACAATAACCTGCTAGATGATCCTAAATATGCTTATCTATTTACGGTTGAAAAAGTCAATGAGCTTGTTTTAAAGGGTATTCCATTTAGAGATGCCTATAAACAGGTGGGTGAAATGGTAGAGAAAAATGAATTTATACCCGGAGATAAAATTTCTCATGTCCATGAAGGTTCTATCGGACAACTCTGTAATAAAGAAATTTTTCAGAAATGGAAAATGATTAAGGATAGATTTCCATTTGGAAAAATCGAAGAAAAATATAGCGTTCTGACACATATTCGCTAACTTTTAAACACCAATTTATTATGCCAAAGTCATGGACTGAAAAACTCAATGTGAAAAAGGAACCTAAAGTGGTGAAGCTTCAGGAATCATTTTCTGATATTGCCGCCGATAGCCTAATGTTGGTCGCTACACCTAAATTAGTGGACGATTATATTCGACAGGTGCCTAAAGGAAATCTTGTAGATATGAAAACGCTGCGAAAAGACCTGGCTTCCGATTTTAATGCCGATAATTCATGTCCATTAAGTACCGCAATCTTCGTTAGAATAGCTGCAGAAGCTGCGTTCGAACAATATAAATCAGGTAAGAACCTTTCAGAAATTACGCCTTTCTGGAGGGTAATCGCCCCAGGATCCAAAATGGCAGCAAGGTTAACCTTTGGTGAGGATTTTTTGAAAGAACAACTAAATGCTGAAATGACGTAACTTTGATTCCTTTAGGTTGGAATATTAAAATAACTAAATGATTGCCATTTATATTCATGTCCCTTTTTGCAAACAGGCTTGCCATTATTGCAATTTTCATTTTTCAACCAATCAATCAGGAAAATCTCATTTTGTTAAAGCGCTCTTGAAGGAAATGAGCTTAAGGAAGGACGAGTTTCAGAATCAACCCGTCGCATCCATTTATTTCGGTGGGGGAACGCCTTCCTTATTGAATAAATCAGAGTTAGAGGAAATATTTTACCACCTCAATACTCTTTTTGATATTTCTCCCTCGGCGGAAATTACCCTGGAAGCTAATCCAGATGATATTAATTCCAGTTTGTTACAGGTGTGGAGAAGTTTATCTATTAATAGAATCAGTCTGGGTATTCAGTCTTTTCAAGCGCATGCACTTACCTGGATGAATAGGGCGCATAATAATCAGGATGCTTTAAATGCTTTGAGTTTGATAGCAGAAGCTGGTTTTGATAATATCACGGCTGACCTCATTTATGGTGTGCCGGGCGTTTCGGACGATCAATGGATAAGTGATATTATTGCATTGACAGATCGAAAAATACCGCATATTTCTGCCTATTGTCTGACTGTGGAAGACCAAACGGCGCTGGCTCATTTTGTAAAAAAGGGAACCTCTCCTCCTGTTCAGGAAGAACAGGCAAATAGACAGTTTGACCTGTTGATTAAAATATTAACGGAAAAAGGCTATCAACATTATGAAATTTCAAACTTTGCATTACCAGGGATGGAGGCAAACCATAACAGTTCCTATTGGTTAGGACGTCACTATATGGGCTTCGGGCCTTCAGCTCACTCATATAATGGAAGCTCCAGATATTGGAATGTGGCAAATAATAAAAAATATACCGAGGCTCTGAATGCGGGATTTCTTCCTCCAGGAGAAGTAGAAATTCTTTCGGAAACACAAAAGTTTAATGAATATATCCTGACAAGGCTTAGAACGCATTGGGGGGTCATCCCTGAGGATATGTCCGAGCCATTTAAATCTACTTTTTTAGAAGAAGTAAAAGAATTTATACCCGACAAGATTTTTGAATCAAACGGTGCTTTTTTCTTAACAACGGAAGGGAAAATGTGGGCCGATCACATATCCAGCCAATTATTTGCTTCTGAAGAATAAAGAAGCCAGGTATCTGATTTTAATACCTGGCTTTCATACATTTATTTTTTCTCGAAGGCTACGGAAACTATAATTTCCTGCTCTTCGTCATGTCTTTTCTTAAATCCTGTGGCAGGTGATGCAGCTCTTTTTCTTGATATCAAGCGGAATGGGATATCAGATAAAGAGAAGGAGACGTGTCTCCAAGATCCCATGTTTGCAGGTTCCTCCTGAACCCAGCAAATTTCCATGGCTCCAGTATATTTTTTCTCCATAAGCTCGCGAATCTGTTTTTCAGGAAGAGGATATAGCTGCTCTAATCGGATAATAGCTATATCGTCTCTTTTTTCTTCTTTCTTCCTTGCAGCCAGATCGTAGTAAATTTTTCCAGAACAAAATAATACCCTAAATACCTTTTTACCATTTTTCGTTGAGATTTCTGGGTCATCAATCAATTCTTTGAACTTCGTTTCACCTATGAAATCTTTAAGTGGAGACACACATTCAGGATGTCTTAACATAGATTTAGGCGACATAACGACTAAAGGCTTACGGAAAGGAAAGGCTAATTGTCTTCTAAGTAAATGGAAAAAATTAGCAGGCTGAGTTACATTGGCAATGATCCAGTTCATCTCGGCACAGTTTTGAAGAAAACGCTCCAATCTAGCGCTGGAATGCTCAGGACCCTGACCTTCATAACCATGGGGCAATAATAGGACAAGTCCGCTTTGCCTGTTCCATTTACTCTCGGCAGACATGATATATTGATCAATAATGGTTTGTGCACCATTGTAAAAATCACCAAATTGTGCTTCCCAGATGTTTAACGCGTGGGGGGTTGCTAAAGAAAAACCATATTCGAAACCTAAAACAGCAAATTCTGACAACAAGGAATTGAAAATTCTGAAAGTGCCTTGGTCTTTTGATAATTTACTTAGCCTGTTGTACTGAGCGTTCGTTTCAGAGTCAAAAAGAACAGCATGTCTATGCGAAAAGGTACCCCTTTTCACATCCTGGCCACTCATTCTAACATCCTTTCCTTCGTTAAGAATCGAGGCATAAGCAAGTAATTCACCTATGGACCAATCTAATTTATCCGCTTCAACCATCTTAATCTTATCTTCGATAAGACGCTTCATTTTTGGTAGCGGCTTAAATGAAGAGGGAATTTCATGCATTTTGTCCAAAAGATCCTGAAGAATGCTTTTATCAAGACCGGTTACCGGGGTATTTTCGAAGTTAGCATAGGTAGAGCGAATCATTTCTTTCCAGGCTTGCTCTGGCTCCTGCATAATATAAGGTAAATTGTGTTCTTTGACCTCATTTAGCCTTTCTTGCAACAAATTCCAAAAGTCTGCTTCTAATTCATCGGCAATCCTTTTTTCTAATTCTCCTCTTTCTACCAGTTTTTTTAAATAAATTTCCCGTGGATTTGGGTGATTATTTATAATGGAATACATGTCAGGTTGGGTGAATTTCGGATCGTCTCCTTCATTGTGCCCGTGGCGGCGATAACAAACCATGTCTATGAACACATCTTCGTGGAAAGTCTGTCGATATTCAGTGGCCAGCTCAGCGGCAAATACAATAGCTTCAGGGTCATCTCCATTTACATGAAATACGGGTGCACCGATAGCATTGGCAGCTGCTGTACAATAAGTTGATGAGCGGGCCTCCTCCCAGTCGGTGGTAAAACCAACCTGATTATTTATAACAAAATGCAGGGTTCCTCCAGTGTAATAACCGGGAAGTTTACTCATTTGAACGGTTTCATATACAACCCCCTGTCCTGCCACGGCTGCATCTCCATGAATCAAAATGGGCAGTATGCAATCATAATTTTCATTATAAAGTACATTGGCCTTGGCTCTTGCAAAACCTTCAACCACAGGATTTACTGATTCTAAGTGCGATGGATTAGGCGCTAACTCAAGGTGAATGGTAGTGCCTTCAGGAGTTTTGACCTGAGACGAATATCCTAAATGATATTTTACATCACCATCACCAAAACTTTGATCAGGAATAGCTATACCTTCGAATTCATTGAAAATATGGGTATAAGTCTTACCTAAAATATTGGCAAGTACATTTAATCTTCCCCTGTGAGCCATACCCATGATAACTTCTTTGGTGCCATGGGAAGCCGCGTAATTAATAATGGCATCTAAAGCGGCAATCGTAGCTTCACCTCCCTCCAATGAAAAACGCTTCTGTCCAATATATTTAGTGTGAAGGAATTTTTCAAAAATGACGGCGCCATTTAATTTTTCTAATATCCTTTTCTTTTTTTCAATGGATAATCCATACTGATTTTCAGGCTGGTGGTTTTCAATCCTATCCCTTAACCACCTTCTTTTGTCCCTGTCCTGAATATGCTGGAACTCAAAACCAATATTTCCACAGTAAATCCTGTTCAGGTGTGATAAAATGTCCGTTAAAGTAGCGTGAGCCGGTAAACCACATTCTGTTCCCGCTGCAAAGGAGGTAGAAAGATCGCTTTCTGAAAGATTGAAATCCTCGATTTGTAATTTTGGATGACGATCTCTCCGCTGCTTGATTGGATTAGTCGTGGAAAGCAAATGTCCACGTGATCTGTAAGCATTGATTAACGCAACTACTTGAAACTCTTTAGTTGAAAAATTCGTTCCGGCAGACCTTTTTTCTATGGTTGAAGATTCTGCGAATTCAAAACCTTTGAAAAAATGATACCATTCCGGATCTATCGACGTAGGATTTTCTAAAAACCGTAAATACATCGATTCAATGTATGCTGGGTGGGCATTACTTATAAATGAAAAATCACTCATTTTATATTTGCACTTTAAACGTTTTTAATTATCATGCAAATAAAAGGTACTTTCAGACAAATATCAACTTTTCAGGCATATATAATTGGGGTTTATTTTTCTTTTGCCTAAACTTTTTTGGTCTTATTATTTTAATTATTTGGATTTCTTAAGTGTTTTATTTACCTTTGTCCTTCGATTAAAAAGTTAAAAATATATAGCCATGGCAAATCATAAATCTGCTGCGAAACGCATACGTCAAAATGCTAAACGCCGTCTACAAAACAGGTACTATAAGAAGTCCGCTCGTTCTGCTATAAAGAAACTTCGCCACATGTCTGAATCAGCTGAAGCTAGTTCTTTTTTAGGCAAAGTAGTGCAGATGATTGATAAATTATCAAAATCTAACACTTGGCACAAAAATAAAGCAGCTAATCTTAAAGGAAAATTAACTCGTTTCGTAAACGGATTAGCTAAATAGTATTTTAGTTTTGTTAGAGTGAACAAAAAAGTTCTGATATCAAGTTATATCAGAACTTTTTTTTATTTTTCACCATTTTATATGAATTAAACAGGCAATATTGACCCCGAGCCTTTCGTTAAATCATTACTTTTTTTAACTTAGCATCGCCTAAGAATTATCAATCTTTAAAAATATATTAATGGCCATAAATTCAGCAAACCCTGAGATACAGAGGTATATCCGCGGAGTAGTTGTAGTTGTGTTGGGCTTAGTGGTGTTTAACCTGAATAGCCAGGATATACACTTTTCTCAGTTCTATATGTCCCCCCTTAATTTGAATCCTGCCATGACTGGTGTCATGAATGGCAATATTCGGCTTACCGGTAATTATAGAAATCAGTGGGCCAGTGTTTTAAGGGATAAATCATTTCGTACTTATTCTGTTTCTTATGATCAGAGATTGGCCGTAGGACGAAATGATTTCTTTGGTGTGGGTGGCACTGTCTGGGGAGATAAGGCGGGCGATGCTGGCTTCGCTACTCAAACAGGTAAAGTATCCTTTTCCTATAGTAAAAAAATTGGAGGGTACCGCGATAAAGCAAGTTATGTGGTCGTTGGTGCAGAAGGTGGTGCTGCGCAACGCAGTATAGACTTCCTAAATCTTCGTTGGGGAACCCAACACAATGGCTCGGGTGGCTTTGACCCGACGCTAAGTTCAAACGAAAATGGTTTCAATATAGATAATTTTATATTTGCCGACATGGCAGCTGGTCTCCTTTGGTTTAATGTGCTAAATAAAAATACAAATTATTATATCGGTGGAGCTTACCACCATTTAAACAGACCAAATCAGGCATTTTCAAGCACCAATGTTGCAGGCATTAATGTTAGAAATACCGACCTGATTTTCACAAGAATTACAGTGCATGCAGGTGGAGAATTTCCGGTAGCTCAAAATTTAGGCGTTCTGCCTGGTATTATTTATATGAAACAAGGTCCCGCATTTCAAGTGAATGGCGGTAATAGTTTTCGTTTTACTCTAAATGATAATCCTGGGGAATATCAGGCTTTTCAATTGGGTGTCTGGGCCCGTATTTCTTCAAAAGACAATGGAACTACAGGTACCGTGGCTACAGATCCCGGAGGTGTACTAGTCGATGCAGCTATCCTCTCTGCACGTTTCGATTTTAATGATATGAGTCTTGGGTTCAGTTATGATGTTAACGTTTCTCCACTTAGGGCTGCGTCAAATGGTCAGGGAGCCTTTGAATTTAGTCTGCAATACAAAATTCTCGGAAATACCAAAAAATCTGTTTATTGTCCCGATTTCTAATCTCTAAAATCTACTTATCGTGTTCTCATCAAAAAACAAAACAGAAGAAAAATCTAACGTTTCCGCTATTCCTTCTCCCAATGCTTTTAATACGCTGGCAGTTGGTACCGTGATTGAAGGAAATGTTAGTTCTGCCAGCGATATTCGGGTAGATGGTTCGATTTTTGGAAATTTAACCTGTGATTCTAAGGTAATTATCGGCCCAAGCGGTATTATTGAAGGGGATGTCTCCTGTGCCAGCGCACATATAGAAGGTAAATATAAAGGAAAATTAACCGTCGGAGATGTTCTAAATATTAGAGAAAATGCCGTTGTTACCGGCGATATTATTACCCAAAAATTAATTGTTCAGGCTGGTGCTTCTTTTAATGGTTCCTGCGTTATGAAAAATAAATAGGTAGCCGCCGGAAAATGAAAAAAATAACAAGTATTCATTTTATGAAATATGCCGGAATGGCCTTTCAAATGGGTGCTGTTATTTTACTTTCCGTACTCTTTGGGAAGTATTTGGATAAATTTCTAAAACTTTCCTTCCCTTTTTTTACCCTCGTCTTCGTCCTGTTAGGAACCTTCTCTGCTCTCTACCTGTCGTTAAAAGACTTCATTACACCCAGAAAAGGTAAATAGATTATGACACGTAAATACCGTGAATCTTATCCTTCCTTCCTTGTTCTGTTTGTGGTCACTCAGCTTTCAGTCCTATCTCTTATCTTCTTCTTTTCAAAACACTATATTCCTGATTCAAAGGTCGGATGGGTGGCTAATGTTTATTTTTCTTTGTTCTCTATAGCTATTTATTTATCAGCACTAAAAAATCTTTCTCTCTCCGCTGGAAATGCTTTTATTAGAATTGTTATGGGTGGAAGTGGTATTAAAATTGGCGGCGCTATTTTGGTGCTTCTTTTAGTGCATCTTTTAGCACAACCACTCGAAAAACCCGAAATTATTTTGTTTCTCTTTATCTACGTTATTTTTACAATATTTGAAACATATACGTTGACTAAGTTGAATAATCTTTAATGTTTTATTTATGTTAAATATCCTGCCTTTTTTATTAGATGTTAATGCCGGTCAATATACATTTAAAATGAATGATGTAGATAATGTTATAATAAATGATTCCGATGCAGATAATCAACATGTTTTAGATAACAATAAGTCAAAGTTAGTCTCTGTAAAGGAGGTAAACCATGAGCTGAAAAGGTACCAGATTCAAATAGATGGACGTATTTATCATGTTCATATATCAGATACAGTAGATCAGCAGGTGCTATCCATGAATTTAAAATCTAAGAAATCAAATCAATTAAAAGAATTAAGAGCACCAATGCCTGGCTTGGTCAGGCAAGTGAATGTTCAGGTAGGTGATCAGGTCGATGCAGGTGATTCCCTGTTTATCCTGGAAGCTATGAAAATGGAAAATTTATTGAAATCTCCAGTAAATGGAACGGTTTCAGACCTGTTCGTAAAACCAGGAGAATCCGTTGAAAAAAACCAGATTCTCCTCAGCTTTAGTTGATATTTTTCTAACGCTTTTCTTTGTTTTGTACCTTGCTGAACGCGTCTAAGCCACAGCGCAAAAAGTTTGCATACGTCACCACATCTGGTGTGTAAGCCGCGGGTTTGTTTAAAAGCTCTCCCGATGGCGAAAGTAAAGCGTAGTACGGCTGACTATTTGTTTCGAAATAACTGGTTTGAAGATTAGACCACTTGTTTCCAACCGTCCTCAATTTTCTGGTGCTTCCACTCGCTTGCGTTACCGTTATTTGCTCATCATCAGGTAATAATGTTTTATCATCAACATATAGGGAAATGATGACATATTTGTCGTTAAGTAAAGAATATACCGTTGGGTCTGGCCATACATGTTCTTCCATTTTCCTACAATTAACACAAGCATACCCAGTGAAATCTATCATTACGGGTTTATTCACCGATTTTGCAAAGGCTAATCCAGCTTCTAAATCCTTAAAACAATTTAAATTATGAGGGCAATCACAATTATACACCAAGCTGTAGCAGGTAGGAGGTGCCATGCCACTTAAAGCGGTTAAAGATTTATATGTTCCGGCCCTTTCGTCAAACCGGAAGCCAGACACTAAATATGCAACGAATAATATACTTGCAAATCCTAAAATTTTATGTGTAAGGCTTCTTTTATCCTTTTTTGATTCGTGGCCAATACGGATAACACCAAATAAATATAGAGCAAGTGCGCTAAAAATGATAATCCAAAGGCCTAGGAAAATTTCGATTTTTACCAATCCCCAATGTTTTACCAAGTCTGCATTAGAAAGGAATTTGAGGGCAAGAGCTAATTCTAAAAATCCTAAAACGACTTTCACGCTGTTCATCCATCCACCTGATTTTGGTAGTCTGTTCAATAAACCCGGGAATGCCGCAAATAAACCAAAGGGCAAGGCTAATGCTAATCCAAATCCTCCCATTCCTACCGTTAATTGCATAGCACCGGATGATGATGACATCGTTCCCGCTAAAAGAGAGCCTAATATTGGGCCTGTGCAAGAAAAGGATACTAAAGCCAGGGTCAGGGCCATGAAAAATATACCTATTATACCTCCAGCGCCTTCCGCAGAACTTGCTTTATTGGTCCATGATTCCGGTAAGGCTAACTCGAAATAGCCGAAAAATGAAATAGCAAATACGATGAATATAACAAAAAAGAATACGTTTAGTCCCACATTCGTGGATATGTCATTAAGGATGTCAGGTTGTATGCTGTCCATTAAATGAAAAGGAATACTTAGCAAAACATATACCAGGAAAATAAAAAACCCATATAGAAATGCATTGATTATACCTTTCTTTCTATCTCCGGATCCCTTCGTGAAATAACTTACCGTAAGCGGAATCATGGGGAAGACACAGGGAGTCAACAAGGCTAATAATCCGCCTAAAAAGCCAAGAAAAAAAATGTTGAAATAGGAATCCGTTTCAGCTGATACGGTGGTTTCATCTGTTGAACATTCGTTTATTGGTTTTCCAGGTTTTGGTATAGAAAAAATACCCGTTTTTTCAGGTTGGATGGGCGCTTGATCCGTTTCTAGGATAGTCGGACCAGCAGGTGTTTCGTTCTCCTCAGTTTCCGAACTTGTTTTTTTTTCCTCACCATCAGTGGCTTCTTCTTTCGAAGCCGTTACCTGAAATGAAAAGTTAGCTTCACCCGGAGGAAGGCACCGCTCCTTATCGCAGGCCATAAATTCTACATATCCGGTGATTGGTTTTGTCGGATCGGTTACCCTTATTTTTTGTTTGAAAATGATTTTACCCGATAACTTTATTACGTTCATTCCGAAAATATCATCGAAACCTTTATATATGTTTCCTTCCTCCAGTGCTTTACCCACTAAAGTGTAATGAGAACCTTTGTCCCAGATAATGCTTGTGCGTATTGGACCGTCGTCACTCTCCAAATATTGTGAATAAATATTCCATCCTTCATCTATCTGAGCGATAAATTGAAGCTCATACTCATTTTTACCTGTGTTCTTCCATTGGTAATTCCAACTTACTGGATCAAATATCTGGCTATGTAAGTTAATTATAAAGCCTAAAAAAAAAGCTAAGGATATAGATAGTTTCATTGAACGCATAAATTTTAAAATGAATGATTGGTAAGTTTCATAACGTAAAATTACAAAACAAATTATTAGCCTGAAGTAACATCGGTTACATACATTAAAATGAAACAGATGTTTTCAAAACCCAGAAATTAAGAAAATATCTTGGAACTCGTTAGCAATGATTCAAATAACTTAAGTCCGTCTGTGTTACCAATCATGTCATTTGCCGCCCGTTCAGGGTGAGGCATCATGCCAAATACGTTTCGTTTGAGATTACATATTCCTGCTATATTATCAATAGATCCATTTGGATTGGAGGGTGCATCTACATTTCCTGAAGCATCGCAGTAGCGAAATAAAATCTGGTCGTTTTGTTTCAAACCTGCTAAGGTTACTTCATCAGCAAAATAGCGCCCCTCTGCATGGGCAATAGGAATTTTTAATGCCACATTAGGCGTCAGTTGGGCCGTTATAACACTTTGATTGCTTGAAGGTACAATGTGAACATTCTTACAAATAAATTGCTGATTTTCATTTCTAAGCAAGGCACCAGGCAATAAACCAGCCTCACATAATATTTGAAAACCATTACATATCCCCCAAACTAATCCTCCTTTTTCAGCAAAACTAATAATTGACTTCATTATTGGCGAAAATCGGGCAATGGCGCCTGATCTTAAATAATCTCCGTAAGAAAATCCTCCAGGTAAAATAATACAATCTCCCGGTTCAAGTCCTTTTAAATCTTCATCCTTATGCCATAATTTGATGGTTTCCATACCCAGATAGCTGGAAAAAACTTCAAAAACGTCCTCGTCACAATTGGATCCAGGAAAAACAACAACGCCAAATTTCATACAGATAAGAGTTGATTTTATAAAAATAATCCTAAATAATGGCTAACCAATAACCCCAGAATTAATACAAAATGAAAAATTTCAGCCAGTTTAGGCTTCATAGAAATAAATCCTAAAGAGGTTAATAGTCCTAATGGTAAGGAAAGTAATAGGTAAACATCATTTCCTTGCTTCGGTAAAATAAATAGCACTGTAAAGGTAATACCTAAAATCCAATACATTAAGTTTATTCGTTTCCTCGATTGTATAATTTTTCGATAGGCAATCTTGTTGTAAGAAAAAATTAAAAATAGAACAAGACAAATAAAAATAAAGTAAAGCAACAGATTTATATACTCGAAAGGTGTTACCTGAAAGGTGGGTATATTGAAAATACCAGTAAACTGAAGTTTATAGTATAAATCAAAGCTGTTTTGCCAATAATAATAGATGCCAGCAAAAAATGGAGGTACTATAAAACCGGATACTACCATTATCCTTTCCTTGATACTGTAAGTCCTTAAAATACTTAGTGCTATGAATATGAACAAAATAAGGTAAATCGAAGGTGGGAAAAATAAAAAGGAAATTCCCGCAAGTAGTCCTGCATTGAAAATATGATCCGCAGATTTAGGTTGATTGTAAGTGCCAAGTAGAATGTAAAGAATAAGTATAGTTAAGGTATTAACAAAATGAAAGGTTGATAAAAATAAAAAATAAGGGGAATAACAGCTGAGTAAAATGATAAATAAGCCTGGAAATACAGTTGATGCGTCGGCTAATCTATATCTGTTTACTATCTGATTTCCCAAAGCAACTTGTATAGCTAGCAATAATAATACAGTAATTCTTGCCCCAAGGCCTGAGTGCCCAAAGAGAAGGCTTATTTCGTTCATTAAAATGCCGCTTTGGCTGGGTTCCCATGTTGGAACAAGTATATATACACTAGAGTGCCAAATAAAAACAAAGGAAAATCCTAAGATGCTTGCCAATATTTGGTTGGTTCTAAAAAGTTGCAGCACTGCAAATGTTTTAAGTTATTTTAAGTTGGCGAAATATAAGAAATTTATAGCTCATTGACCTAAAAACATCGCACTTTTCCTATTTAAGGGGCTTTTCTTTTATGTTTCTCGCATAGCAAAGATAATATTTTTCAATGCCTCCAGGCGGTAATGGATAATCAACACAGTCTGACATTGGCTTTACAGCACCTTCTTTCGTCAGAATTTTTATTTCCTCCTGTGCATAGGAATACGCCCGGTTGCTTTCCTTTCCACTAAATAGTAAAAAAGATATTTCTTCGTCAGTACCTTTCCACCAGGTTTTTATATTATTTTCTTCCAAACGTAATTTTTCGCTTGAGATGGGAACTTCAGAAAATTTTAATTTAAATAATTCTCTGTTCAAAAGGGCTTTACAAATATAAGAAAGCAATGGATCTTTCTCATTTTGCCATTCTTTGATGGCAGAAAATATGTCAATGTCATCTAAAGCCGCAAATTTATCTAATAAAAATAAAGTATTTGCTGCTAAGTGCTCTTCCGTTATTTCATTGTCCATGAAATATTTTAAAGAAGACGGTATATATTGTAACTGATTTCTTTTATGCAATATCCGCGCTCTTTCAATGATTTTTATTAACATATTTTCGGCAGCTAAGACGGTCTTATGCAAATAAACCTGCCAATACATTAATCTTCTGGCAATAAGGAATTTTTCTACACTATAAATACCTTTTTCCTCAACAACTAACGCTCCATCTGAAACGGAAAGCATTTTTATAATTCTACTATACCCAACAACGCCTTCCGTAACCCCCGTAAAGAAGCTATCCCTGCTTAAATAGTCAAGCCTATCTACATCAAATTGTCCGGAAACAAGTTGTGAAAGAAAATATTTTGGATGTGTGCGACGGAATATTGAAATAGCTTCCGTTAATTTTCCTTCAAAAGTTATGTTCAAAGCTTCCATAAAAGCAATGGACAACTTTTCATGAGATACCTTGATTAAGGTGTTTTCTAAAGTATGTGAAAATGGACCATGTCCGATGTCATGTAATAAAATGGCAATACACGCAGACGTTTGCTCGGAAGGTGTAATTTCTATTCCTTTCGATGTTAATATTGTCAGGGCTTCCTGCATTAAATGCAAAGCTCCCAAAGCATGGTGAAATCGGGTATGATGGGCGCCAGGATAAACATAATGAGCCAGGCTTACCTGCTTTATTCTGGATAACCTCTGGAAATATGGATGGTTTATCAAATCAAGCAGAATACCTTCCGGTATTTGGATGAACCCATAAACTGGATCATTGATTATTTTTGACTTTTGCATAAGTCGAATCGATTTTTTAAAGCAATATTTAATCGCCCACGGCCGTTTTAATGCGTATTTTAACGGGAAATTAGTTATAATTGTTTCATTCTTATTATTTACTTACTTTAGCTATTATGGATAAAATTAGAATTCTTTGGGCAGATGATGAAATTGATTTGCTGAAACCTCAGGTTATGTTTCTTGAATCAAAAGGTTATGAGGTGGTTATGGTAACAAATGGCCATGATGCCGTCGATGAATGCGCCACAGGAAATGAATTTGATGTGGTCTTTCTGGATGAAAGTATGCCTGGAATCAATGGGCTTGAAACCCTCGCCCGAATTAAACAGATTAATCCTAATCTGCCGATAGTGATGATTACTAAAAATGAGGCTGAAACGGTAATGGAGGAGGCCCTTGGTTCTCAAATTACCGATTATTTGATTAAACCCGTTAATCCAAATCAAATTTGGTTGACTCTGAAGAAAATTATAGATAATAAACGATTGGTCAGGGAAAAAACATCTTCTGATTATCAACATGAATTTAGACAGATTTTCATGCAACTCCAAAGTGGCATGGATTATATTGAATGGGCTGAGATTTATCAGAAAATTATTTCATGGGAACTCAAAATAGATCATTCAAACTCTAATGAAATGGCTGATATTTTGTCCCAACAGAAAAAAGAGGCAAACGCTGCATTTTGTAAATATATAACAGGGATTTATCCACATTGGATGAAAAACCCTTCAGAGGGTCCCGTAAAATCATTTAATCTTCTAAGGGAAAAAGTTTTTTCACACATTCAACCAGATTGTCCTACTATTTTACTTGTACTGGATAATCTTAGATTCGACCAATGGAAAGTTATCGAACCTATTTTATTGGAAAGATTCAAGTTACAAAATGAAGATTATTTCTTTAGTATTTTGCCAACCGCTACGCAGTATAGCAGAAATGCTATTTTCGCCGGTATGATGCCAGCGGACATAGAAAAGCAATTTCCTCAATATTGGGTGGGTGATATTGAAGAAGGAGGTAAAAATAATTTTGAAGCCGAATTGTTAGCCGCTCAAATTAAAAAGGTGTTTAGACGGGACATTAAACATGAGTATTTTAAAATTACGCAGGTCCAGGCAGCCAGACAACTTCAGGACAATATCTTTAATTGCTTGAATAATGACCTTACTGTTATTGTATATAATTTTATTGATATGCTCTCCCATGCAAGGACTGAAATGGAGGTTTTAAAAGAATTGGCAGGTGATGAAAAGGCCTATCGATCTCTCACCAGATCGTGGTTCGCTAATTCTCCTCTCTGGGCTGCCTTAGAACGGGTGTCTGAAAAAGATGTGAAGCTCATTATAACCACTGACCATGGTACCATTCGGGTAAATACGCCCGTTAAAGTAGTTGGTGACAGAGAAACTACGAGTAATCTGAGATATAAAGTTGGAAAGAACCTTCAATATGATAAAAAGAACGTTTTGGAACTAAAGGATCCTGGTCAGGCTGGTTTGCCTCGACCTAATGTTAGTTCCACTTATATATTTGCTAAGGAAGACGGCTTCTTTTTATATCCAAATAATTATAATCACTATTTGAATTATTATAAGAACACGTTTCAACACGGTGGAATATCCCTGGAGGAAATGATTTGTCCCATTATGCACCTTCGCTCTAAAGCTTAATGCTTTAACCACTCAGGATAAGCTGCGTGTAATTGATTGATGACTTTTTTATCTCCTAAAAAAAGAATTTTCTGACCAAATATACCCTTGGCATGAAGGTGAAAAATGCCAAGGGAAAGACCAAACCATCGGCGCCATTCTAAATAAGATACGGCGCCGATGGGATATCTGGCTGTCTTGAAATAATTTGTTATATATATGGAATCAGCCGTCATCTCAACTCTTCTTAAACGTAGAAAAGTAAAATAAATAACGGCCAACCCTGTTAGGTAGAAAAATAACGTAGCCCATCTGAAAGAGGCATAGGGTAAAAATCCAAAATAAATTTCATCGGCTAAAAAAACACCTAAAGTAAATGCTCCGAAAAATACACTCCAGAAAACAGGGAGGAATATATTCAGAAATAAGGTGGCGTTTGATGATAATCTCTCCATGAATAAGCAGGTTATGAGTTCATTTCTTTACGTTCAGCTTCTTCTTCCTCTAACTCTTTCTTTTCCTTTCTTGCTGTTACCCGCGCAGCAACTAATATGCTGATTTCGTAAAGGCCATACAAGGGTATAGCAATAAGGCACTGGCTGACTGCGTCAGGTGGGGTAATAACTGCCGCAACAATGAGCACAACAACAATAGCATGTCGTCGAAAATCTCGCATTGATTGTGGACCTAAAATACCTAAATGTGCTAAAAAATAAGCCACAACGGGTAGTTCAAATACTAATCCTGTGGGTAATGTGAACATAATGATGTAGTTCAGGTAGGAATCGAGCGTAGGTGTGTTTTCCACACCTGGAATAGTGAAACCAGTTAAGAAATTAACAGCAAATGGCGCAATAATGAAATAGCCAAAACTAACACCTAATAGAAATAAAAAAGAGCAAATAAAAACAACGCCTCTTGCTGCATTCTTTTCGTGCTTATACAAGCCGGGACTGATAAATCGCCAGAATTCCCAAAATACGTAGGGGAATCCTATGATAAATCCTGCAATGAATGATACAGATATACTTGTTGTAAATGCTTCCGCAAAGCCAATGGCTTGTTTTTTAATATAAGGAGGGGAAAAACAAATACTTTCTCCTAATCCAATCGCATTTCCCATATCGCAAAACCATCTGTAGGATATAAAAGAGGGTTTTGTAGGTCCAAATAAAACAACGTCAAAAAACCAGGCATTATTGATGAATAGAACAATTCCAATGGTTAATACTACTACTAAGGACCTGATTATATGCCACCTTAACTCTTCAAGATGGTCGAAAAAAGACATGTCTTTTTCTTCTTGTTTTTTTTTCACTGTGGTATTTTTGTTTCGCAATCACAAATCTATTAAAATTTGCCCTAAAGTTTCATATAATTTATGGTGATTACATTAAAATTGAAATAACTTCGTTTAACCTTTATACAACAGGAACATAAAATGGTTGAAGGTTGACTTTAATTGCCGTACATTGTGTTCTTTGTTAAATAAAACAAATTATGTCAAAACTAATAATCGATGAAATATTTGAGGTTCAGCAATCTGTCCTTGAAAATTTAAACAATATTTCTATCATAGCTATATCCGACAATCAAATGATTGAAGTATCTGCCGATGGAAATAGAAAAATTACCAACATTCATATCAATGAGGAAATGTTGAAGGTAACTCCTTTATCTGAACTGGAATGTCTTTTGGCCGATACGGTAAATAAAGCACTCGACATGTCTATGGAAGCGGAGGAAAGAGAAACCACCAGAATGATGGATGCTTTTTCGCCAGCCATTTTTGATTCCTTAAAATAATTTTTAATCCGTAACGATTTCCTCTATGCGTCTTTTTATAGGATTACTTGTGCTATGTTTCTATGCTAATATTTCAGCCCAAACGAAAGCTGGACTGGTTGCTTACTATCCGTTTAATAAAAATCTGAAAGATGATACAGGTAATCTTTCAAATGATGCTATTGGAAATACTGGCGTTGATTATGTCTGCGGCCCGCTCAACGAGGCTATTCGCTTTTCAGGAAATGCAAGCCTGGTAAACATTATTGGCGCGGTAAATTCTGAATTCGATACAGAAGATTTTACCGTTAGTTTTTATTTTAAAGTGGGAAATGATAAGGGTATTCAATACCTTCTCTCAAAAAAAAGAAATGACTGCCTGGTGGATAACTCTCTGGTAGTTAGATTTAGACCGCTTACAGGAAATCTTAATGTGGCTATCACCGAAGGGGTTAACAAACAGGTGAATATCATTTATGAATTACCTAAAGGTCAATGCTGGCATCATATCACTATTGCTAGGAATGCTTCAAAAATAAGACTATACTATAATGGCGTTCAAGTGACAGAACAAACCTCTGCCTCTCGGGTGAATGTCCTGAATAATGGCAATTTAGTTGTGGGTGGAAGCACCTGTTATGGTGCCAATGAAATTGGTTTTAATGGGCTAATGGATGATTTACGCTTCTATAACCGCGCGCTGCTGGAATCTGAAATTGGAAAATTATATCAACCCGTTGATAACATTATTAACGATAATGAAATTGTCTATGTAGGGGACGAAGTGGTGACTAGATTGTCCCCAACCTGTGCTACTGATTTTACCTGGTCCCCCAGTTTCTGGGTAAGTGATCCCACCTTAAAAGAACCTATCATTTCGCCCCTTGCTTCAGGAAATTATACTTACAAACTGGAACTTAAAGATGCCTCAACGCCTTGTATTGCTACGGACTCTTTTAGAATAGTGGTCATCGATCCTAATGATTTGAAATGCGATGAAGCATTTTTACCTAAAGCTTTTACTCCAAACGGCGATGGACTGAATGATTCCTTTGGTTTAAGTAATCCAAGAATCATAACGTCACTAATCTCTTTTGAAATTTGGGATAGATGGGGGAATAAAATCTTTTCTACCACTAAGTCAGGTGATAAATGGGACGGTACTTATAATGGGCAAACCGTTCAGGCCGGAGTATATCGTGTGTTGTTGCTCCATCAGTGCAAAGGGAACACAATATCCAAGTCAACCACTGTGCTGGTCATGAACTAAGGTCAGACTTTTAAACACTAACCAGTTGACCATTTCTTAATTACCTTCGAAGATTCATTTTCAACATATTAATCATTTGAAGGCTTGGTTATCTTTGAAACTATTTTTAGTCTTGGGGAGATACCTTTCACAGAGATAGATTACTCCTAAGGGACTTTCTGGTTTGATGGCTGATTAATATAGATGTATGTGTGAAATAGGCATTCATATAGGATGTATTCAAACTTTACTTGTGCTTGAAATTCCGACTCAAATCAAGTTTTATAGGACATTTTTCGCTTTTTCCACGTTTACAATCCATTTGGCTGAGGTTAATTAGTTCAAAAACCTGTATTTCGTAAATGCAAAATGGAGCGTTGGAACTCATTTATCGTCCCAACGCTCCATTCAATTTCTATCTTTGTGGAAAAATGCCAGTATATTATTTTATGATAACGAAGTCGCCGGAATAAGGGCGCCTGTAGCCGTCAAGAAACAATACTTCGAAGGTGTAAACATAACTACCCACATTGGCTGCTCTCGTTGTATAACTTCCGTCCCATAGTATGGTCCCACCCTCACAATCAATTGGCACCGTATTTAGCGCCTTTATCAGGTTTCCCCAACGGTCAAATATCCTGAAGTTGGTTATTTCTTGGACGCCTAAACAAGAATGAATTCTCAGTTCATCATTGATACCGTCCCCATTTGGTGAAAAAACATTGGGTATGAACACAGAATAATTTCGATCTACCAATACCTGAATGTTCCCATTGCTCTTACAGCCATTTATATCAGTAACTTCCAAATTAAATTTTTGATCCCCATATAAATTTCGAATGGTGGGATTGGCTATGCTGGCGGAAGATAATCCCGCACTTGGCGTCCATTTATAAGTTCTTATAGGGTTAGACGTTTGAATGGCAGGCTTTAGCTGTGTTGAGGTGTCACCTAATGGAATGTTTATACTACTTGGGTTAAATTCTACAAGTAAGGGCAGTGGGGAGCTTACATCAATAGTTTCCGTGTAAGCACATCCAAGGTAGTCTTCCACTTGTATGATAGTCCTTCCGGCAAAAATTTGTATGTTTTGGTTCACGGGAAAGCTAATGCCACTGTTGTTTACACTAAATACGTAATCCGATAATTTCACTCCGTTTCCACCACTAACGCTCTTTACCGATAGCGTAGTGGTAGTGCCATGGCATAAAGGAGGATTTACCGGATTGAAAAAAGCGATGATTGGATCGGGTGTGGTAAATATATGTTGGGTTTGATCTTGACAGCCTTTACTGTCTGTCACTGTAATGCGATATGTTCCAGCAGGCAATTTATCTTTACTGTTACTGGAACTTGCTACTCCCGCGTCGGTTGACCATTGGTAAGGAGTGGCTCCTAAAGGATTTATTCCAGTTTCATTGGTCAGCTTAAACACCAGAACACCGTCTGATAAGCCAGGGCAACTGACGTTTTTGGTTTTGGCAGCATCTAAAGTAATTAATAGTTGAGCGGGTTCAGTTATGGTTACCTTTTCCTGTATCGTACATTTATTTCCGTCAGTAATGGTTACGGTATAATCACCATTTTTCATGTTGTTAATGGATGATGAAGTGGATCCCGTATTCCAGACAAAGGAAAATGTACCTCTTCCTCCCGATGGGGCTAAATCAATTGCGCCATCACCCAAGCCAAAACAAGTTACTGGTTTAACGGTCGCATTAGCAACGATAACTGGAGGTAGGGGAATATTTACACTTTCATTTTTTGTACACAAATTGTTATCTGTTACCGTTAAGGTATTAAGATTAGACCTTAATTTTACAGCTGTGCTGCTGGTTGAAGCCGCCTGACTTTCCCCGCTACTCCAGTCAAAATTGAAGGTGCCGACTTTTCCGTCACTGTAACTCGCAGTGGCTGTTGCTTTTCCGTCTTGCGTTCCAGTATAGCAACTGACTTCCGTTAAACCGCTCATAGTAATGAGTATCTCAGGAGCATCGATTAATACAATATTTTGACTAAATGTAGGACAATTGTTGGCATCTACGAGGTTGAAACGGTAAGTTCCCTTCCCAATGTTAATCAGCGAGGTACCCGTTTGAGTGCTATTTTCCCATGTTATTTTGTAAGGTGCTGTTCCGCCAGTTGGCGTTATGACGATGCGGCCGTCTGCCTTGCCTACACAGGTTGGTTCAAATGTTTTAGTGTCTGATAGCTTGAATGGGTCAGGATTTAAAACCTGAACAGAACTATCTACAGAACATCCGTCATTACCAGTCACAGTAACTTTATAAGTTCCAACAGCCAAAGCATTAAGAAATTGACCACTTACGCCATTACTCCAGGTATAAGTGCTTATGGGTGAATCGCCAGCCGAGGCCTTTATCGATAATTTCCCGTCCGTATTTCCAATACAACTGACGAAAGCGGTATTCAGTTCTGTGATTTTAGGTGGTGTGCGGGAAGTTATGTCAAAGGCAAAAGGAACTTCACATCCTGCCCCGTCTTTTACGTTGACGGTATAAGTTCCCTTGGTCAGATTCACAACAGCGGAACTATCCGATAAATTACTGGTCGTTGCACTGGCCCAATTATAGGCATAAGGACTCACGCCACCCTTTGCAGCTACTTTAATTTTACCGTCCTTACCGCCACCCGCAGTACAGGATTCTTGAGTAAAAATCAAGGTGTCCAGCTGTAATAAATTTGGATCTTTTATTTCAACCGTTTTCTCTAAAGAACATTGTTTTCCCGCTTCGGAACTCAACATCGTAACGTTATAACTGCCTGAACATAAGCCAGAAAATTGGTAGGTCATGCCGCTACTAGTTGGAACGCTTAATCCTGAACTGATATTAAATGAAGGGACGCCCGTAGCAGACTGTGCAACTACAATAATGGCCTTTCCATCGCATTTTCCTAAGCAACTGGCATCCAACCCATCGATATCAAAGTCCAGTTTTTTAACTGCATCAATGATTACAGGTACTGATTTTTGACACCCCCTGGCATCCTCCATAGATATGACATACGTACCAGGCATCAAGTTAGGTCTTAACGCAGAGGTTCCTTGAAAGAAGGAAGCTTGATCAGCCCATTTTAAAGTGTATCCTGTTGTAGGTCTGATACCTCCACTCACTGTGATTACAGCTTCTCCATCCGCAACTCCAGAACAGGTAGCCTTGGTAAGTGAGGAAGTGGTAATATTCAATCTGGTTGGATTAGTTAGATTTTCGGAAGCTTGCGCTACACATCCAAAATTATCCTTAACAGTAATAGTATAGGCGTTGAATGACGCGGCTAAATCTTTTTGAAAATTAGTTTTTACTGTAGGATCGTTACTCCAGGTAAAATCAAAATTAGTTAAATCATTTTCCTCTTGAGCATCAATCAGTACCGTTGCTTTGAGCTCCCCATTGCTGTCATTATTACAAATAATGTCTTTGATAATATCCAACCTGACAACAAAATTTCTAGACGGTGGAATTTCTGTTTCATTGGTTGAAGAGTTTGGCGTAGGGGCAGAATCGGTAATGGTTAAAGAATAATTACCCGCTTTTAAATCTGTAATAACAGTTTTGCCATCCAAACCATTTATGTTGGTATTTCCTGTGGTATTGTCATCTTTATTTAGCCAGGTTACCTTATAAGGCGCAGTCCCTCCCGTTACCGTTACCTCGAACCCTCCGGTATTATTACCTACATTCTGACATGGAATACTATCTACTTTAACATCAACAAATAAAATCTCATTCGTAACATTTAACTGTCCGTTTGAGTATTGAAAACCCATGGGCTTACCGCAATCATCTTCTAGTGGTGATGGTGCAGTGCCTAAATTAATAAAGGTTAACGGGCTCGATTTTCCATTTGATCCAATAACTTCAAGACATACATTAAACAATACGTCACTATCATTTAAGGAAAATGGTGCGCCTCCCGATTTGAAATACGAAATTTTAATGTCATTGGATATTGGGCTGTAACTTATGTCACTTAAACCAATGCCTGTTAGTTTAGTATTATTCGTATTTAAATTCTTAAATTTTAATACGGTGCTGTCCCAGGTAACACCTAAGGTTAAGGAAACAGCATCCGTTACTTTGGTGGCAGTAACAGGTATGCAAATTTCGTCACCAAACTTTGCATTTCGTTTGGGTAGGATGAAGGTAGTAGATGGACAGCTAGTAATATTTAAGGTAATTTTTCCATCACAGCTATATTCATCTGTCGCAGTGATAACGTATTCTCCTGGTGTAGGGACAAATATTTCTAAGGTATCATTATGCTTATATAAATTGGTGCTTATTATTTTACCCTTTATATTGGCATCGTTTTTATTAATTATTGAAATTTTATTGTAAGAGCTACCATTATATTCAGGTAATCCACCTTTTATAACAATGCGGCTTACGCAATTATTGATTAAACAATTTTTTGTAACCTCCTCAATAATAACTGGGTTAAGATAAGTTACTCTGATAGCTTCCGATATATTTACATTTACACAAGCGCCTGCTACCGTTGAACCAGTGGCTGTTTCATATTTCTTTCCACTAAAATCATCCAAAGTAGCCGGTGCAAACCAATAGCTTACTGGCCCTCCAGAATTAAAAGATGCCTGAAGTTGACCTTGATTAAAAAAAGTCAAGTCTCCGTTTATTTTTTCTTTGACCATCCAAAGTCCGGAAGTTTGCGACGTAAATGTTCCGCTCGATGAAGCTTTATCAAGCAAACATAAATCTGTCAGAATATTTGATAATGCAGGCCCAGTTGGCCCATTAGGCAAACATTTGTAAATAATATATCCAATACCAGGTGGTGTAGCAGGTTTTGGATCACCTGAAAGATTATAATCACCATTATGAAAAATGGATACGGAGTCGTTTTTACAAAGATAAATATGCTTCCTGTCCGAAGTTCCTGTGCTTTTATTGGTCGGGGCAATATTTCCTAAACGAAAGGTGCCAGCAAAATTATCGCAGGCCATTCGTAAACCAGAAATATTACTTTGTGATTTGTTAAAGTCAACAGGCAGAAAGGTAGGTGATTGAGCTGGAAGGATTAAAGGCAGGGCAATCAAAAGTAAAATGGAAGTAAAGCGCATGGATTCAATTTTCCTGATTAAGCCTTTTAGCTTAATTTGGTTTTGTGAAATGAATGAATGTATTTGAAACGATGATTTGATGGGCAAAAGTACGTCATAACTTAGCTTTTTAGCAATTATGATTATTTTTTTGACTTCAAAATTTTATTATCTCTCCACTGATATTTAACATCCTCAGTTTTGGTAAGTAAGCTCTCGCTTCTTCCATAGATGAAAATTTACTAACGATAACTTGATACTGGTAAAGTCCGGTGGATATTTCTCTACTTACTACCGATACCCTTTTATCTACCCGCCCCTGAAATTGTTGCATATATTGAAGCGCTTGGTCGTGTTGATGGAAATATTTTATGGCTATACCGAAATAATTGGCCTCACTATTTTCTTCTACATTGGCTTGACTCGGCAGTAACGCAGGCTTAGTTAAATGTATTATACTTTGATAGCCATTTTTGTCACCCACATTTCCCGTTTGTACCTGTTTGTTCTCTTTCAAATTCCAAGTGTTTAGTTTCGACAACAGTTTAGGGGCATTCATGGCCTCCTCTATACGCACAAGCTGGTTTCCCGATGCGTCAAATAATATCATCGTCGGCAGCGCTTTTACATTGAAAACTAGTTTTTCAGCATAACCTATCGACGTTTCTATATTGAGTTCAAGAAATAAGGCATTTTCGTTTAAAAATTGGGCTAAATCTGGATCATTAAAGGTTGATGTTTTCATCCATTGACAAAGTTGTACCCAATCTGCATAGAAAAATACAAATAATAATTTTCCTTCCGAACTGCTCCTCTTCATAGCGTCGGCCACTGTTTTATCGCTGCTTATAACAGCACTTTTTACCTGGCCTGCGGAAAAATAGGATGAAAATAAAAAAATAAGGACAAGAAATCGACCCATAATATGATTGGAAATATATTATATGTTAAAATTATAAAAAAGAGAAATCTTTTGAGTTAAGGTCTGATAATAATCAATGATTGTGGTTTGAATTTATTACCTGAAGCATCAGATAGTTCATACCAATAATAACCTCTTTTTAAGGCCGTTAAATCAATCCTGTCCATAAAATATCTTTCTTTTATTACATAAGATTTTCTAAATTGTTCCCCGCCTAATTGATTCCAAATAACGAGTTTGTAGTTTCCTGGTGGCAACGAAATAAAATCAAATCGCACCTTACCTAAAGTAGGATTTGGCGCTGGGTAGGCATTAGGCTTTACTTGTCCCATGGGAAATATATTTCTTTCGGGCGAAGGCGTTCTAAAACTTATTTTTTCAGCTTTAAGGTTGTTTTCAGAGGGGTCCATTTTGACTATAACGGCCGTTTCCCGATATTCGGGACTATGAAAATGATAGGAAATACGTTGCGAACTTTTTAATGGGATATTCAGAATTTGCCATGATCGTCGTCCTATTTTTGTTTCAATACGAACAGGGATATACTTATCTGTTCGTTTTTCGCGAAGTACATCCATTATTTCACCGGGAAGTACCATTTTGCCGTAACCATCCATGATAGTTTGTCGTTCTATGGTGTATTTTATGCGTATGGAATCGGGTTGTAAAGTGAATAGTTTTAAAAAACTGGGATCGGCATTCATTTTTGAAAAGGTAACAAAACAAGTGGCTTCATCGTAAAAACCACTTCCATATTTTAAATTAGTCTTTTTTTCTACCAGAGGATCTGTGAAAACCCATTGAGAAAATTTAGCATACCCCATAAAATCTGGTCCATTACCAGCAAGCCAGAGTAGTTCCGACTTATCTTTGGTAAAAAATCCTTCTATATTTTCTTCTACCTGAACTTTAAGTATGGCTCCAGCTGATTGCCAGGTAACTTTTTGAGTGACAGGGGAAAGCAAAGAACTAAAATCCCATCTTTTATTGGTACCTCCTTCCCAGTTTAATAAGGTGGGTGATTTTTCAACTTCATAGTGAAAAATATCGCCTGCCTCAGGAAGTGTTCCAGGGGTACTTAAGTTACCTTGCGCTATGGCCTCTGTTTGAAAGAGAACAAATATGAATGCATAAATCTTTATGAACTTTTCAGTATCAGGCAAATAAAAAAAAAGGTTGTTCTTAATGTTCATAGGCACAAGTAATTATCCTGTTTGAAGTTGCATCCATTTCCAAAATGCTCCCTCCTTTTTAAAAAGGGAATCTGGTGATCCTTGTTCAATAATTTTTCCTTCATGTATAACTAAAATTTCGTCAACGTGTTGTATCGAATTAGACCTGTGTGCAATAATTAGGAGTGTTTTGTTTTCAAGATAGGGGGAAATGTCAGATTGTATAGCATTTTCAGCTTTGGTGTCCACCGCTGACGTTGCCTCATCCATTATGATGATAGGTGCATTTCTTAACAAAGCTCTTGCTAAGGCAATGCGTTGTCTTTGTCCCCCACTTAACATCAATCCCCGGTCACCAATGTGCGTATTATATCCTTCCTGCGTATCCATAATAAATTCGTGCGCCTGTGCTATGCGTGCCGCTGCGATAACTTCCTCTATAGGTATATCCTCCCTTCCTAAAGTTATATTTCCTAAAATAGTATCGTAAAATAAAGTAGTTTCTTGACTTATGACGGAAAATGCAGAGCGAAGATCTAAAAGGGATATATTTTTTATATCGATACCGTCTATCGTTATTCTTCCCTCTGTCACGTCGTAGAAGCGCGCCATTAATTCGCAAATAGTCGTTTTACCTGCGCCTGATGGTCCTATTAAGGCTATTTTTTTTCCTTTAGATAAGCTAAATGAAACATTATCCAACACCTTTTGCGTTGAACCAGGGTACTGAAAACTTACCTCGTCGAAAGTTATTTCTTTCTCAAAAATAGTAAATGGAATCGGATGCGAAGGAGGAATGACCTCTGACGTATAATGCAATATTTCTTCTACCCGAGCCAAGGCCGCCATCCCTTTTCGTATATCAAAATAGGCACGCGAAAATGACTTTGCTGGGTCAATTACGTTGAAAAAGGCAAATAAAAAGGCAAAAAAGGTACCTGCTTCTATTTGTTTTTCAAAAACTTGCTGAGCACCTATCCATAAAAGTACCGTAATAACTGAAATACCTAAAAATTCTGCCAAAGGGGAGGAGAGGTCTCTCCTTTGTAACATTCGTATGGTTTTTATTCGGTAAAAGTTATTTTCTAGGTCAAATTGTTGTTGCTTATATCGTTCAGCGTTAAACGATTGTATTGTTTTAATACCCCCAAGAGATTCCTCCCATCTGGATAAAATGATGCCGAGGGCCTGCTGTACCTCCTGAGAACTTTGTTTTAGTTTTTTTCCTATTCCTCCTATGACAAAGGTTGTGAAAGCAAGCATAAGTAAAACAATTCCTGTTAAAGGTGGACTAATGTAAATCATTAACCCAATACTTAGGATAATAATAAGGGGTTCACGGAAAATGGTTTCTAGCACCTGCAAAATGCTAGTCTCAATTTCTTGAACATCAGTACTCACCCGAGCGATGAGATCTCCTTTTCTTTCTCTGGTGTAAAACGATGGCGAAAATGATAAGGCTTTGGTAAATAGTTTATTGCGAATATCTTTTACCACCCCATTCCTTACAGGGGCCATAAAAAAGAGGGCAAAATATCTGCTTACATTTTTAAGCAAAAACACCCCCAATATGGCAAAACAGACATACTGTAAAGCCTTCATTTTGCCATTTTGGGCAATGAAATATAATAATTGTTGCTTAAACCACTTTTCCTGCTCAAGCATTGGGCTTTCTGCAAAGTGAGACGCCTGGGAAGAATCTAAAAATAAAATATCTAGGAATGGGCTTATTAACGGAGCACTCAATACCGTGAAAATAGCTGTAAGTATATTAAATAAAACAGCAAAAGTTACCTCTTTTTTATAATTAAAGAGGTAACTCATTAAGCGCCAAAAAGGATTATTATTCATCCGGCATTTTTCCGGTTACTATTCATTCATGTTGAAATCATTCAAAAATCCGGTATGGAAATTACCACTTCGGAAATCTTCATTTTTCATTAATTTTTGGTGAAAGGGAACAGTTGTTTTTACCCCTTCTATGATAAACTCATCTAACGCTCTTTCCATTTTTAATATGCATTCTTCCCGAGTATGTGCCCTGCATATTAGTTTGGCTATCATGGAATCATAATATGGAGGAATACCATATCCCGCATAAACATGCGTATCAACCCTGACACCGTGTCCTTTTGAACTATGGAAAGAGGAAATACGACCTGGGCTGGGGCGAAAATTGTTGTAAACATCTTCTGCATTTATCCTGCATTCCATCGCATGAGCCTGAGGATATTGGTTTTCCATGGTTAATGGATAACCAGCAGCTACCCTAATCTGCTCTTTAATTAAGTCGTGGTCAATAACTTCTTCAGTTACAGGATGTTCTACCTGAATACGGGTATTCATCTCCATAAAATAAAAGTTACGATATTTATCTACCAAAAATTCAATAGTACCTACTCCCTCGTAATTTATGGCTTCTGCCGCTTTAATAGCTGCATTACCCATAGCTTCACGAAGGGCGTCAGTCATAAAAGGGGAGGGACTTTCTTCCACTAATTTTTGGTGACGACGCTGTATAGAACAGTCTCTTTCTGATAAGTGAATAACTTTCCCAAATTGATCACCTATTATTTGAAATTCAATATGACGGGGATCTTCAATGTATTTTTCTATATAAATGCCGTCATTTCCAAAAGAAGCCTTCGCCTCTTTCCTCGCCGCATCCCAGGACGAATCAAAATCTTTTTCATCCCAGATAACCCTCATTCCTTTACCTCCGCCACCGGCAGTGGCTTTAATAATAACAGGATACCCAATAGTTGCGGAAACCAGCTTTCCTTCGTCAGTGTCTTGTATCAAACCTTCAGAACCAGGAATAACAGGAACGCCTGAGGCTATCATCGTCTCCTTCGCCGTTATCTTATCCCCCATCTTCCTTATTTGATTAGGTTTTGGGCCGATGAATTTAATGCCGTATTCAGCACACACCTCAGCAAAATCAGCATTCTCAGCTAAAAAACCATAGCCAGGATGAATGGCATCAGCATTGGTTATTTCGACAGCCGCCATAATCCTTGGCACACTTAAGTAGGACTCTGAAGATTGAGGAGGTCCTATACACACCGCTTCGTCAGCGAAACGAACATGCAAACTTTCTCTGTCTGCCGTGGAATAAACAGCTACCGTTTTGATACCCATCTCCCGACAAGTGCGTATTACCCGAAGGGCAATTTCTCCACGATTTGCAATTAATATTTTACTAAACATAATTAACCCTTCGGATTGAGTAGGAAAAGTACCTGATCGTATTCAACAGGTTGAGCATCTTCCACAAGAATTTTTTCAATGGTACCAGAAAATTCGCTTTCTATTTCATTGAAGAGTTTCATTGCTTCAACAACACAAACAACGTCACCAGCAGAAATAGTGTCTCCTACCTTTACAAATGCTGGCTTGTCAGGTGATGAAGATCTGTAAAACGTGCCAACAATAGGTGATTTTACAGCGATGAGGTTATCAGTAGCTTTTTCCGTTGTACTACCAGAAGCAGGGGCGGCTACAGTTAAAGTTCCTGAAGCAGATGTTGAAACTGAAGGACTCGCTGAAACAGGTACCACCTGAGGAGCAGCATAAGTTTCATGAATCACTCCCTGATAACTTTGATTTCTTCCCTTTTCGTAATTCTTAGTTCTAATGGATAGCTCAAATTCGCCATCTTTCATCTTAAACTCGGAAAGGTCCAGTCTATTAATGAGTTTTAACAACTCCTGTATTTCTTTGAAATCCATATAGTTATTGTTTTACACGTTCCATGTATGCGCCAGAGGCGGTATCAATCTTTATAAAATCTCCCTCACCTACAAATAATGGCACCCTAACTTCTGCTCCCGATTCAACTGTAGCAGGTTTTAAAGTATTTGTTGCCGTATCACCACGTAAACCAGGTTCAGTATAAGTGATTTGCATCACAACATACTGAGGCATCTCTAAGGTTAATGGCGTTTCTTTTTCAGCATGAAACAGTATATCTACTTCCATGCCTTCTTTCAACAACTTAGGACTGGCAATTAATTTCTCATCAATGGACACCTGATCAAAAGTATCATTATTCATGAAATTATATCCCATTTCATCAGCATAAAGAAACTGAAATTTCCTACGCTCTATGCGAACTTCATTGATTTTATGACCTGATGCAAAGGTGTATTCAAGAACGCGGCCTGTGGTCATGCTTCGAATTTTTGTTCTAACATGGGCAGCACCCCTTCCTACCTGTGCGTGCTGAAATTCGATAATTTGAAAAATGTCATCATTGAACTCAATACATAGACCATTTCGTATGTCTGCAGTTGTTGCCATATTGGTTTTTTGGTAAAAAGTTATATCTAAATTTGTTTTAAGCCTCAAATATAATCAAAAATTCGCATCATGTATCATGCTGGTGTGTCGTAAGCCCACTTTAGATAGAGTGCGCCCCAAGTAAAGCCTCCACCAAAAGCAGTTAATATCAGATTATCACCTTTATGAAGCCTCTTCTCCCAGTCAAAAAGACATAAAGGCAAGGTCGCAGCCGTAGTATTTCCATATTTTTGGATGTTAACCATTACTTTTTCTAATGGAAAATCTGCCATAGATGCTACCGTTTGTATGATTCTCTTATTCGCCTGATGGGGTACAAGCCAGGCTACACTATCATTCGTTAATCCATTTCTTGCCATGACCTTACCTACAACATCACTCATGCCACTTACTGCCGCTTTGAATACTGGCTTACCGTCCTGAACAATAAAATGTTCTTTATTTGCAATGGTTTCTGCTGACGGTGGATGAAAAGATCCACCTCCTTTCATATATAAATAATGTTGACCTTGCCCATCAGAATGCAATTGTTGATCCATTACACCATATTCAGTGGAAGGTTCAAGTAAAACAGCCCCAGCGCCATCTCCAAATAATATACATGTGGAGCGGTCTGTATAATCTACAATCGCTGACATTTTGTCCGCGCCAACGACAATGACTTTCTTATGTGTACCCGCAGCAATAAATTGTGAGGCGGTGGTTAAAGCAAATAGAAATCCTGAGCAGGCTGCCGACAAGTCAAATGTATAGGCCTTCGTTAACCCCGTGGCAGCAGCAATAAGATTGGCAGTATCGGGGAAATGCATATCGGCTGTGACCGTTGCACATATCAATAGTTCAATGTCCTCCGGATTTGTACCCGTTTTCTCTAATAACCCCTTTACCGCTTCAATTCCAAGGACAGACGTTCCTTTTTCTGTACCCTTTAATATCCTTCGCTCTTTTATTCCCGTGCGGGATGTTATCCATTCATCAGACGTTTCAACCATTTTTTCTAATTCCTCATTGGTAAGAACATAATCTGGTACGTAGCCGTGAACACCTGTTATAGCAGCAAAAGTTTTAGACATTGTTAATAGTTTAATATGGATAATGATTCACCATAAAGCGCCGCAAATGTAGGAATAAGTGCCAACTTTAAAAGGAATATTTATAAATAAATGCTTATTCCACCACTTTATAAACTCTTTCACTTGCTAAAAGTAACCCTAAAAACGTCAAAGTGCCGTTAATGGCTAATATTAAAAAGCCAAAGGTGAAACCTTGAAATAATTCCTTCGAATAGGTATCAAGTAACCATGAAATGATCGGCGATAAAATACAAATGGGAATAATCCATTGACTCTTTACCTTGAATTGTGTCAATATGCCAAAGGCAAATAATCCTAGTAAAGGTCCATAAGTGAATCCCGCCCATCTGAAAAGTTCATTTATGATTCCGTCCTTTGATATGGTATTGAAAAGTATTATCATAAGAAACATTAATACACTATATCCTATGTGTACCATAAATCGAACTTTCTTTTTTTGTTCCTCTGATGCCTCCCATTTCTCAAAGTTTAAAAAGTCGATGCAAAAGGAGGTGGTCATGGCGGCTAATGCCGAATCGGCACTGGAATAGGCAGCTGCAATTAATCCTAATATAAACAACATGCCTATGAATGGGGATAAATGATTTAATGCTAAAAATGGATATACCTGGTCAGTCTTATCAGGCAATGTGATACCAAGTTCTGATGCATATATATATAGCATGGCTCCCATTGTTAAAAATAACAAATTGGCGAAAACTAATATTAAACTGAAGGTAAACATGTTTTTCTGTGCATCCTTTAATGTTCTACAGGTCAGATTTTTTTGCATCATGTCCTGGTCAAGTCCTGTCATGGTGAGGGTGATTAAAGCTCCGCTTAAGAATTGTTTGAAAAAATTATTGGGGTCACTCCAGCCACCTTCAAAAAAGAAAACTTTAGAATATCCACTATTATTTACCGCTCTTACCATGTCGCCAAAACCCATATTCAAATTTTGGCATATAAGTATAATGGTTAAAAATACTGCGCCTAACATGAAAAAAGTTTGAATGGTGTCCGTTACAACGATGGTTTTAATCCCTCCCTTAAATGTGTAAACCCAAATTAAGAATATCGTTAAAAAAACGGAGAATGCAAACGATATTTGATAAGGTGCAAATACAAATTGATGCAGTATCGTTGCTACCAAAAATAATCTTAAAGCAGATCCCGTCGTTCGACTTAATTGAAAATATATTGCCCCCATTTTGTAGGCATGCCAACCGAATCTTTTTTCTAAATAAGTATAAATGGAGGTTAAATTCATTCTGTAGTACAATGGGAGTAAAACCAGAGCAATAACCGCATATCCAAGCATATACCCCAATACAATCTGCATGTATGAGAAAGCCTGATTTAATCCGCCACCGCCGACAACGCCAGGAATGGATATGAAAGTCACACCTGAAAGGGACGCACCTATCATCCCAATGGCCACCAAATACCAGGGGGAATTTCTTCCAGCAGTAAAAAAATCCTGATTATTAGCATTCCTGCTCGTAAATATTGAAACAAGAATGAGCATTAAAAAATACGCTAATATGATACCTAATAATATCCCCGGAGATAATGCTTTCATGCGTTTTATTTAAAAATTTTCCTGAATGAGTTTTTTAAAATATTACTCCCCTTTATTTTCCTTGCTTGGTTCTTCTGCCTCTTCTTCTATTGCTTTTATTTCAGAAATTTCATCAGCAATTTCAACAGTATTTTCTGCTTCGGAAGGGACAAATTCTTGCTTTTTTGGAGCAGATGATTTAAATGCCATGGGTAATATAAGAAAAAGTCCCGCCATTATAGCCATATCTGCTATATTAAAAATACCAGATCGTAAGTCTCCTATGCCTATATTCAAAAAATCAACTACTTTTCCCTCTAAAATCCTGTCTATGATGTTGCTTCCGCCACCTGCAATAATGAAGGCAAAAGCTATTCTCTGCCAAGGTCCAACCTCGTTATTAAAAAAAAGAGTAAAACCGAAATACCCCAAAGCCAAAATGGGTATAATAGCCAAAACCCAAAATCTAACATTTTCAGGTAGGTCAGAACCTAAACTTAAAAAAGCACCCTCGTTTTCAGCGTAGATAATACGAAAACTATCGCCCAGGTAGGACTGCGAAGGGTACCCTTTAAGGGTTTCTACTGCCCAAATTTTGGTCATCCTGTCCGATAAAATAACCAAAATCATGATAACTAAGGGTAAAACAAACTTTTTATAATTCATAAAAATCACTTTAAATTTTCCCAATATTTGAGTTTCCACCCTGTAAGTAAGCGTTTTTTTCTATATTGAGGTGTTAAAAAAGAACAAATATAATGATGCAACCTTACTTTACCAATGATGCCATCGTATTAGGACTATTATTGTCCGTACTTTCTTTCGTTTTTCTTACCTCATCAAGTAAAAACAAATGGATTCAAAAATTTTATACCATTTTCCCTCCTCTTTTATTATGCTATTTTTTACCAGCACTCCTGCATTGGCCATTAAATATTATTTCTGTTGAAAATTCCATGCTTTATAAGGTATCCTCTCAGTATTTATTGCCAGCCTCTCTCATTTTGCTTTGTTTAAGCATTGATTTAAAGGGAGTTTGGAATTTAGGTCCTAAAGCACTTATTATGTTTTTAACGGGCTCACTTGGCGTTATTATCGGAGGCCCTATCGCTTTATTAACCGTAAAATTTCTTTTCCCCGACCTGATACAGACAAATCCTGAAGATTTATGGAAAGGACTTTCAACCATTGCTGGTTCCTGGATAGGCGGAGGTGCTAATCAAACGGCCATGAAAGAAATTTTTTCGGTAAATGAAAATCTTTTCGCTGTCATGATTGTCGTAGATGTCGTTGTAGCTAATGTATGGATGGGTATGCTGTTGTATGGTGCCAGTATTACAGATAAAATAGACAAATGGTTGAAGGCCGATACTTCTGCTATAGTTGATCTTCAAAATAAAATGTCGGCATTCCAAAAGGATGTTGAAAAAATTCCTGATACCAAATCACTTCTCTATCTTCTTACCATAGCTTTTGCAGGTGTCGCTCTTTCTCATTGGGGAGCAGATATCATTACTCCATGGTTGGGAAAATATAACGATGTGCTAATTGCCTGGCGCTTGACCGCACTGAATTCTTCTTTCTTTTGGATAGCTTTCCTGGCAACTACCATTGGCTTATTTATCTCATTTACACGCTTGCGAAACTTTGAAGGCATTGGCGCTTCTCGTTTGGGATCCGTATTTTTATACGTTTTAGTAGCAACCATAGGCATGCAGATGAATCTCCAAGAGGTTTTTCAAAATTTAGGCCTTTTCGCCGTTGGATTTATCTGGATGTCCATACACTGTATTTTGTTGATTCTTGTAGCAAGATGGATTAAGGCACCTTTCTTTTTCCTGGCCGTAGGGTCACAGGCTAATATCGGTGGTGCCGCTTCTGCACCTATTGTCGCTGCCGCTTTTAGTCCCGCTTTGGCTCCCGTTGGTGTACTACTTGCTGTTCTTGGCTATGCTTTAGGAACTTATGGCGGTTTACTTTGTGCCTTTCTAATGCAATTAATTTGACGCGAAATTAAAAATTTCGTAATTTTTTGGATTTATTTTTATAAATCTTGCATAAAAAACAAACTATTATTATATTTGCATCAACAAATGTAAGTTTTGTTAAATCATCAAATTGTGAGGTGATGAAATTGGCAGCCATGCCCTCTTGTCTCGGGGGTGAGGATTACGGGATAAACGTAGCATAGGGCCGGTATTGACCCAGGGGTTGACCACCAATCTTCTTGTGCTTTGGCTAACTGCCTCTTGGGGGTTCGAATCCTTCTCTCACAGCAAAAAAATAAGCGGATAACCCTTTCCTGATAAATTTATTGATTCAGTGAGTGTAGAAAGGAAGGATTATCCGCTTTAATATTACAGTTATAGTATCAAAACTTATAATAGTATCTTTTCGCTGCCTGGTCGCGCAATTTTTATTTAATTTTTTCATTCTTATGTAAGTTATTTATTTTTTAATCTTCAATATCCATTCACTTATACGATAAATAGTACGCTTTTCCATCCTTTAAAGGTCGGGCTCATTACAAAATTAATAGTCTATGCGTAATTTCTGTTTGTCTGTCGTTCTTCTGTTTTTACTTTATTCAAATGCAAATGCTTTCGTTGGTTGCCTCTCCGGTAATTGTTATGAAGGCTACGGTGTTTATATTTATCCAAGTGGCGGTCGGTATGAAGGTGATTTTCAACGGGCAAATCCCAATGGAAAAGGAAAATTACAGTTTCCAAATGGTGATGTTTATGTCGGAGAATGGGTGAATAGTTATAGACAAGGTGTGGGTAAAATGTTTTACAATAATGGCGATTTATACGAAGGTGGTTTTGTTTACAGTAAGTTTCATGGCATAGGAAAATATACATTTTTTGTCGGCGGAAATTATCAGGGTAGTTGGCAAATGGGGGCCCAACATGGGTTTGGTATTATGAAGAACTCAGATGGTACTTCTTACGAAGGTTCTTTTGCCTTCGGAAAAAAGGAGGGGGTCGGGAAACTTACCCTGCCCGATGGTACAATTACCATTGGCGTATGGGAAAATAATCAACTTACTACATCATCTTCCAAAAGTGCTACTCCTGTTATTAAGGTGGAAACTATCAAAATTCCTAAAATTCGTGCCCTCATAATAGGTGTTTCCGATTATAATCAAATGAAAAAATTAGAGTTTAGCGATGATGACGCTCAACATATTTTTGATTTTTTACAATCTGAAGCAGGCGGTTCGGTTCCATTATCACAAATTATTATATTGAAAGATCAGCAGGCTACATATAAGAATGTCATTGGAGCCGCTAATCAGTTGTTTTCAAAAGCAAATCCAGAAGATTTAATCATGTTTTATTTTTCAGGCCATGGTTTGCCAGGAGCTTTTCTGCCAGTGGATAGTGACGGTGTCACCCATCGTATAAATCACGAAGAGGTTAAATCTTTGTTGCTCCATAGTCCTGCTAAACATAAATTGGTTTTTGCAGATGCTTGTCACTCAGGAAGTTTTCGCTCCATTTCCGAAAATGAAAGTTACTCTCATCTTCTTTATGAATCTTTAGCCGAATCTTCAGGCGGCTTAGGCCTCCTTTTGTCCTCAAGGTCAGAGGAATTTTCACACGAATTCGATGGTATCAAATCAGGCGTATTTAGCCATTTTCTTATTCGTGGTTTATCCGGTGAAGCGGAGAAAAATAGGGATGGCCTGGTGTCCGTTAACGAATTATTTGATTACGTTTTCGAGCAGGTTCGATGGTTTACTCAAAACAAACAATCTCCTGTTTTATATGGCGGGATCGATAAAAATACGCCGGTTTCTGTAGTTCGATAAGCATTATATGTATAATTTTATGATATAAATATTTTATATTTGTTTTATGAAATGGAAGTCGTTTTTTATTACCCTATTGTTTAATACGCCATTGTTCCTCTATGCGCAATGTGTCAATGGAGATTGTAAAGATGGATTTGGTGTTAAAACATTCCAGGATGGCTCCAGATATATGGGTGCATTTGTTCAAGGAAACAGACAGGGTATCGGCATTTGTTTTTGGAAGAATGGTTCTCGTTTTTTTGGTGAATGGAAACTGGATAAACCAGAGGGTGTGGGTGTTTTTATCAATGCGCAATCCGTAAAACAGCAAGGCTTGTGGAAAAAGGGGAAGCTTTTCGAGGAAAATGCAAGTTTGGTCACAGAAAAGTTATTCTCCACTTCCAGCCGTATTCAAGGTTGCTTAGCTGGTGATTGTATTGGCGGAAATGGTACGCTAATGGTTAATGGGGATATTTATATGGGCGATTTTAAAAATAATCTTCGCCATGGGGTAGGCGGTATTTGTTACTATTTTAATGGATCTGAGTATAAGGGGGACTGGCAAGAGGATAAACAACATGGAAACGGCGTGTTAACCTATGCTGACGGCACCATTAGAAAGGGTATTTGGTCCAAAAATATTTATCAAGGTTCTTCTGACAAAGGAATAAACATACCCACAAGTAGTCCGCAACTTCCCACTCCCCCAGTAAAAGAAAAATTTGAAGGTTGCCAATCGGGCAATTGTAAAAATGGTATAGGTACGTATATATACGCAAATGGAAGTAAATATGTAGGTGATTTTCAAAATGGGAAAGCTAGCGGAACAGGAAAAATATCTTACTATGATGGAGATGTGTATGAGGGGGAAATTGAAAATGGTTACATGCATGGAAAGGGGGTGATGATTTTAGCGAATGGAAATAAAGTGCAGGGAATTTGGGAATCCGGAAAATTTATAAAAAGTATTGGGCCTGAAGTGGTCTCTAATTCAGTCACTGCCAATACGCCTTATTCTTTCTATGAAGGTGAAGTATATGTTTTACTAGTAGGCGTATCTAATTATGTAAATCATAGGGAACCTCTTCAGTACCCTGACAATGATGCATTAAATCTGTTTGCTTTTCTAAGAAGTCCAGAGGGAGGTGCCATACCTTCAAAGAATATCATTAATTTAGTTGATAAAGTAGCCACACGAAAAAATATTCTTGATTCACTGAATGCTATGCTAACCAGAGTGACAAAAAAGGATATGGTGATATTTTATTTTTCTGGTCATGGCATCAAAGGGGCATTTTTACCTATAGACTATGACGGTACTTTTGAAAAAGTGGTGTATCATCATGAAATTTACTCAGCACTACAACAATCTAATGCTCAATTTAAAATGTGTATCGCCGATGCCTGTCATGCAGGTAGTATGCAGGAGCAAAAGGGCTTCCTTGGTAGCAGTCAAACCGATTTCTATCAAAATAGCCAATCCGTCCAATCTGATTTTGCTATGCTTCTTTCGTCAACGTCCAGTGAGAATTCAGCGGAAGCCGACAGACTCCAGCAAAGCGTATTTAGCTATTATTTAATTAAAGGTCTCGAGGGTCAAGCTGATACCAATAGAGACAAACGAATTAGTATCCAGGAATTATTCAATTACGTCGGGGATAATGTTAGAAAATTTACAGAAAACAGACAATCTCCAACCCTTACAGGACAATTTGATAGGGGAAAAATAATAGGAATTGTCAGATCTAAAGATAAATAACTATTTATTTAGTATTATTAGAAAAATTTTATTACTTTTGCAGCCAATTTTTAACTAAAAATGTCTGATCCAGATGAGAAACTTTGAAGTAACTTTCATAGTCGATCCCGTGCTGTCTAATGATGAAATCAAGGAGACAGCTCAGACCTACGTAAAAAGTATCACCGGAACAGGTGGTAATATTGTATTCGTTAATGAAATGGGCCTTAAACAATTGGCTTACAACATTGCGAAACGTAGCAGCGGGGTTTACTATTGTATCGAATTCCAATTGGAAGATCCTTCCTTTATTGCTGAGATGGAATTAGCGCTAACTCGTGATGAAAGAGTCTTGCGCTATTTAACCGTTCAGTTGGATAAATTCGGTATTAAATACAATGATGACAAAAGAAAAGGTCTCATTGGAAAGCGTAAGAAACCAGGAACTGATGCTGTACCCGCTGCTGATGCCGTGGCGCCAAAATCAGAAAATGTTGCTTCCGCTGAATAATGCCCGTATATCATTTCTAAAAAAAAAATGTAGCTGATTATGGCAAATAAAGATGATATTAAATTCCTCAGCAATCCTAAAATTGGCCAGAACCGCAAAAAATATTGCCGTTTTCGCCGTTTTGGTATCAAGCATATAGATTATAAAGATGCTGATTTTTTATTGCAGTTTATAAACGAACAAGGTAAAATTTTACCTAGACGTATTACAGGTAATTCATTGAAATACCAGCGTAAAGTTGCTTCTGCTATAAAAAGAGCTCGTCAGTTAGCTTTGCTACCTTACGTTGCTGACTTACTAAAATGATTTTTATCGTTAACTCACAGTGCTCGACACTGTTCAAATTCCAAAAGCCATGCAAGTAATATTGCTCCGCGATATGGATAAACTGGGAGATCGTTTCGACATAGTAGCCGTTAAAAATGGTTATGGTCGTAATTTTTTGATTCCTCAGGGTATTGCGCAGATTGCCAACAAAATTAACCTGGCCAATCTGGAAGAAATTAAAAAAGTAGAAGAAGCTGAAGAATTACAGCGTTTGGGAGAATATAGAGCTATTGCATCTCAATTAACCTCACAAACACTAAAAATTGGTGCCAAAGCTGGTGCCAGTGGTAAAATATTTGGTAGCGTAACTTCTGTACAAATTGCCGCTGCAATTAAAGATCAGCTAGGTCTTGAAATTCTGCGCAAAAAAATTGAACTTCCTGTAGAAGTTAAAGAACTCGGTACTTATACCGCTATCATTAATCTACATAAAGAAGTGATAGGAAAGGTAGAATTTGAAGTATCTGCTGAATAATAAGAATATAATATTCTTTAAAGGGAGGTTAAACTGAAGTTTAATCTCCCTTTTTTATTCGTATTAAAAAAATGTAATAGGTTTCCCCATATCAGTAGTCAAAAGGCATTGTTCTTAAAGTATAAGCGTTTATAAAATCGGATAACCAGATAAATAGATTTATATTAAAAAACGTCATTATTATTCCTAATATATTGAATTTGAATTCCATACCAGTATGGAAGGAACAGGCCTAAAAACGACAAACATAGTTGTTCTCCTTTAGCCATTTTTCTTTTTCCTGATAATTAGGCATGGCTTTTTCAACCAATTTCCAGAAGTTATTAGAATGGTTAAATTCTATGAGATGTGACAGCTCGTGTATGATTACATAGTCAATTACATCGAGTGGAGCTAGAAGTAATCTCGAAGATAGTCGTATGGTACCTGTTGTGGAACAACTTCCCCATCGGCTATGGGTGTGTGGTATTTTAATATCTACAACTTTAACGTTGAAATATTGCTTATTTAATTCAGCGACTCTTTCTGCTATAGGAGCTAAATGAACCTTAGACATAATACCAGCAATTAATTTTCTAACAATAGCATTTGCTTGTTCAATATCATAATCCTCAAATATCTTTAATTGAATAACTTGATTTGGTAAAATAGATGCTTTTGAAATTTTTAATGTATGAGTTATTATGATTATCTTATAGATTAAACCTCTTACGACAATATAATCTCCGTTTTTATATCGTCGTGGAATCAAATGCTGTAAAATAGTTGGTTTGGTTTCAACTAACTGATGAACCCAACGAGTAAACCAAACCCAGGCATTATCAAATTGAGTTTTGGTAAAGGAATTTGGAATTCTTAATAATAATCCAGTTGCACCGACAGATGCACGCAAAGAACGCCTCCGTTCACTGGTTATTTTAACAGGAACGGAGGCATTTATATTAGTAATTGTAATTGTATCAGGAAGTATTATTCCCATAAGGTCTTATCCTCTGCTTTGTGCAAAATCTTTCATTACTGAAACAAGGACATCAACGCTTTCTAAAGGAAGAGCATTATACATTGATGCACGGAAGCCACCTACAGATCTATGTCCTTTTAAGCCTACAATTCCAGCTTCTTTGCATACATCAAGGAATGGATTTTCGTCATTTGGGTTTACAGGTAAGAAGTTAGCATTCATAAGGGAACGGTCACCAATGACGGAAACGGCACCTTTAAATAATGGATTAGCGTCGAGTTCGTTATAAAATCTTTTTCCTTTTTCTTCATTATGCTTAGCCATCCCAGCTAATCCTCCATTATTTTTTATCCATCGCATGGTTAACATACTCACATATATTGGAAAAACAGGAGGTGTATTATAAGACGATTCATTTTCAAAGTGAATTTGATAGTCAAGCATAGAAGGAATACTATTTGATTTTTTACCTAATAGTTCTTTTTTGACAACTACAAGCGTTACACCGGCAGGTCCCATGTTTTTTTGAGCCCCTGCATAAATGAGTCCGAATTTTTCAATGGGAAGAGGACGGCTGAAGATATCAGATGACATATCACACACAATCGGAACAGGAACTTCAGGCCATTCGTGTATCTGAGTTCCATAAATGGTGTTATTACTGGTAAGATGTAAGTATTGTTCTGAGGCATCGACAGTAAAGTCTTTAGGAATATAGCTGTAATTATCTTTTTTTGATGAACCTAAGACATTTACGTTGCCAAATGCTTTAGCCTCCTTTATTGCTTTTGATGCCCAACTTCCAGAATCTATGTAAGCCGCAGATTGATCGTGAGCAAGGAGATTCATGGGCACCATAAAAAACTGTGAACTGGCACCACCGGAAAGAAACAAGACTGCATAGGAATCGTCTAAGCCAAGTAACTCAACGACCAATTGTTGTGCTTCATCCATGACAGCTATAAAAGCTTTGTCTCTATGAGAAATCTCAAGGATAGATAGACCACTGTTGTTAAAATCTGTAACGGCAAGGGCAGCCTCCGCCATTACGCTTTGAGGCAGAATAGCAGGCCCGGCATTGAAGTTATGTTTTTTCATTTGCATTATTTTGAATGTTGAAGCAAAAGTAAGGTTTAAAATGATTACAATTTATTGAATTAGTATAATTAAAAAACCAAAAGAAAGGTTCATTATATACCTCCTATATATGGTAGGTAGAATTCAATGGATATTAATGATGTAATTTGAAGAAAATTTGCAAAATTATTAAATCACATATCATTGATAATGAATTAATTAATTAAGATTAAAGATAATTAAGTTAAATTTTTAAAATAATTTAGTAAAACACTATGTAAAAGCTAAATAAGTTTTCTATATTTGCACTCCCGAAGCGAAAGAGTTACGGGAAAGAGGATTAGGTAGAGAGGAAAAAGGAAATAAAAAAGGTTAAAAGAAGTTTGGTTTTTAGAAATTAACTTTTACCTTTGCAGCCCGCAGCGAAAGAGCTAAGGGAAAGAGGCTGGTAGGAAAGAGGAGAAAGAAATTTTAAAAAAGGGTATAAAAAGTTTGGTTAATAGAAATTAACTTTTTATCTTTGCAGCCCGAAAGGAAATAAGATAAATGAACACCAACGGGTGTTTTTAGATAGGTTTAGATTTGGTTGATGGTTCGAGGAGGAACATTGACATAACGATTGAAGCCATTAAAAAGTTCATTGACAGAGAGGGAAAGTAAGTAAAATAAGGTTTAGCGACATTGAATTAAAAAGGACACTTTCGAATAGTTAAAGAGACGTGAATTTTAGGATTCGCAAAGAAAC